>Ga0233415_10001205_pt1 | contig 11390 bp, 5 predicted proteins | sample Na_anoxic_12_MG_FD_188631 | JGI IMG/M metagenome (GOLD analysis project Ga0233415, IMG submission 188631) | Seawater microbial communities from Saanich Inlet, British Columbia, Canada - Na_anoxic_12_MG | ecosystem: Environmental > Aquatic > Marine > Inlet | place: Canada: British Columbia...
TAAATGCTTTTTGTGTTAAACTAAAGCTACTAACTCTTTCTAACTCGTCTATTTCATCTTGTAGTTTCTTTTTTTTAGAGAGATCTTCAGTGCCTTCCATCATGGATCTAAGCTTAACTAACTGTAGTTTAGCGTTAGCTTCTGTAAGTTCTATGTCTCCAAATTTACCACCAGTTCCTGCGCCAAAAAACATGCCTTGTGCTGTTCGCGTAGCTGCCGTACCCCAAGCTCTTTGAGAGGCTAAAGCTGCTTTTTTAGCCGCAAAAGTACCAAGTTTAGCCGCAGACTTCACCGCCATACCGGTTTTAACCGCTGCGCCGCCAGGTATAAATGTTGTAATTATAGAAGGTGAGTTGTCAGCGAAAGCTTCTGTGAACCAATCAAAAAAGCCCACGTTATTGTTTCCAATATCATCTAGCTTTAAACTTTCTGGAATGTTATCTTCTCTTTTTTTAGCTATTTTCAAGTTATAGTTTTGATTAGACTGTCGCATTACAGCAATAGCGTCGTCAAAACGTGCTTCATATTCCCCTGGTTTCTTTTGAGTCAACTTCTCTACGCCTCTCATTCCAACCTCTTTTAGAAGAGTTCCAAAGTTGTGGTATAAATCTCTAACAAAAAACTCCTCCATAGCCATACCAGCTTTAGCGCTAAAACTGTAATCTAAAGAAGCTGCTTTTTCAAGAACTTTTCTATCACTTAATTCAGTTGTTTTTTTCTTAAAAGTTTCAAACTCAGAATTAATCAACTGTTGCTGCTTTACTATTGAATTATATCTTTCTTCAAACTTACCAGCTGCGTACTCCGCGTTAATAGCATTGCCTTGTGTGACTAACTCGTTGTACAGTAGTCTTTTTTCTTCTGAATCAACCTCTCCTATCTCATCTATACCGCGCTGCACATCGTTAAACCTTGTCTCAAACTCTTTAGCCTCTGCTTGATAAGAAGCGTACTGCTCTTTGTTTTGAGCAGCCATGGTTTCTATATTATTTTTTTGAAAATCAAGATAATCTTCAGCTTCATCCACAGTGTTTATAGGTGCATCTCCAAAAAATCTTTGAACATTTTCAGGTACATTTCTAAGCTCTAGCTCAGCTATTTGCTTAGATAAATCATATCTAGCTTGTGATCTACCTTGTTGAATAGCAGCTTGGTTTTCTGAAGTACCATCACTTATTAATTCACCAGTTTCTTGATACTGTTGATACTGTTCATATTTATCAGGACCTAAATAATCTTCTATAGATTGATACTCTTTACGAGTTCTAGGCATTTCGCTAGCACCACCAAATCCACCACCTCTTATGCTCATAGGAGCGTCTGTATCTATAACAGTTTCATAAGGTCTAGCTGATAAATTAAAATAATCTTTAGCTAGCTTTTCTGTTATTTGTTCTTCAGTTATGTTAGCTTGTAGATTTGATATTCTATCGTACTCTTCTTTGTATCTAGCCTTACCAACAGCATCCATACGTTCTTTATAGCTGTTATATCTTTTAGGTTTTTCTACGTCTACTTCAGCCTGTGGCTCAACTTCAATTTCCTCTGGTAATTCCGAAAAAGTATCTTCCAACGTTAATACCGTAGGCTTTGGTGCTTCTACTGGACCCATCGACGGAGCACTTGCACCCACTGCACCGTCTTCTATCTTTACTTCGTTTTCGCTAAAAAATTGAGTACTAAAATCACCAAGAGACTTAGTGTAATCACCAGACTCACTCATCGCGCTGTGAAGCTTTTTTTGACCATCTTCAGATCCAAATTGACTTTTAAACTCCTCAAAAGACTTAGTGTATTTACCTTGCTTAAAAAGTTCGTTATATAGTTTTTTCATTTATATTTTAATTTAAGTTGTCGTAAGCACCGGTGGTGTATGAATCTTCAAGTTCATATGGTTGCTGTCCCGTGTTATCTGGAGTTCTTGTATATGGTTTTATATCTTTTTCGCCTAACATTTTTTCTATAGAAAATCTAATTTTTCTACTAAAATCGTCATTACCTAGCTTACCTACTGCTATTTCATCTAAAAGACTTTGTAGCTGTTTCTTATTTGTTAAATCATATTTAGCTATAAGTTGATCTTCCTCTTTTTCGCCAGATCCTACTGTTTTATATAACTTTATAGTGTTGTCATCAATATCCACGTAGCTAACATTTTTACCGTTTACTTTTTTGTTTAAAAAGTAAGACTTGTCAATAGTTTCACTGGAAATAGCTTTTGAAAATTCATCGACAAAAATTGTAGATTGTTCTTTAATTTCTCCTTCTTTTTTAAGTGCGTTTTTCTCAGCTGTTGATAGTGGGGTGAATTTTGGTGTTGTTTCTACCTCTCTAATTTCACCACTAGGGTTGTAGTATTTCTTATTCTCACCTTCACCTGATGTTTCAAAAGCAGAAACAAGTCCAGTGTCTTTGTCATACATAAACTTTTTAGACATAGCGTCAGCTAATATATTTCTTTGAACAACAGGGTCAGATATATTGTTGAATTGATTCCAAGTCATACCCTCTGGAGTGAAACCATCTAGGTTAACTTCAAAAGTATTTTTCATGTAGTTACGATTGTTCCTAGCAAGAACACCTGCGGCTGCGGGTATAAAAACCTCTTTTTTAACTTGAGATTCTAAAGATTTAACGTTAACTTCTTTAGCGCCTAAAAGCTCATATTTACCTCCTCTAATAAGCACGGTATCTCTTCCTTCTATTAAAAAACCTGGCTTAATAGCGGTTGCGCCAGCTCCTTTACCACCTACGATTGAATAATCTTTAGCTCTTTGGTTTTGTTCTGAAAAGCTTGGAACCTCAGAGATAAGACCAGCATTAACACCGTCAGCTTGCATGTAATCAGCAGCATTAAGTTTTACAGAAAAATCTTTACCATCTTCTCTTTTACCAGATATACTAAGCGTTAATTGCTCAGTTTTTTCATCAAAGTTTAAATCTACTTTAGAAGATTCAGGGTATTTGTTTTGTTTATTTAAAACGTTTATAGCTGATAAATAATCTAAAGATTCCTCTTCGTCTTTACCATTAACTATATAACTACCGTCTTGACCATAAACGCTTGGTGCTTGTTCTTTTATTTTCTTAGTCTCATCTAGTAAAGCTCCAGTAAAATCACCCATCAAACTAACTATTTTCTCAGCATTTCTAACGTTATTCTGTAATATCCTTCTATTTTTAGGATCCGTTTCATTAACTAAGCTTATTTGAGAATCTGCAGCTTTTTGTATGTTAGTATTTATAACGCTATGTATTTGATCGTCAATAACGGTTCCAGTGTCTTTGACTGTAGATTTAAGATCTGACACTTTATCGTTCCAATAAACCTCTGTTTCGTTTATAGTTTTTCTAATAAGCTCAGTCTTACTTGTTCTTTCTCTAGCTTTTTCCTCAAAAACACCAGCAATATCGCTAAAACCACTTTCTATCATTTTAGCAGTTCTCAATTCTTGGGCTAATATACTTTGTCTACTCATCTTAAGCTATTTTTTTAAATTCAACGTCTATCCTTGAATAATCTACTAAATCATAGCCATCAAATGGAATTACAGCTTCTTTAGGTATTTCATCAGACATAACGCCTTGGAATATACCATCACCTAAATCTTTGTCAATGTACTCAAAAGAGTAAATTTTTAATCCGCTATCAGAAACACCTATTGATTTTATATTTTTCTTTAATCTTCTGTCTGAAAAACCTGCAGCAATACCGCCAAGACCACTTGCTATACCGCCAATAGCTGAGCTTTGATTTGACTTAGCTTGAGCTCTATTAGCTTCAGCTTGTGCTTGTTGACCAGATAAACGGTTTAACTGCTGCATTGTTCTATTTTCTTGCTCTCTATATTGAAATTCTTCACCTTGTGCTTCCGCCATTTGAATTCTCTGAGCTTCCGACATTTCAATACCTTGTAATCTAGTAGCTTCAGCTACTTTTTTAGCCTGCAAAGCTTCTTCGCCTTGAGCTGCTAATTGTTGATTATTAGCTTCTTGTTTTTCTATGCTAGCAGCAACACCTTTTTTAGACTGTAAAGCAGCTTGAGCTAAAGCAGTTGCGCCACCAGCACCAGCACCAGTAGCTCTTATAGTATCTAAAGTGTTCGCTAAAGCTATATCAGCTTCTTCTATTTCAATTTCTGCGGCTTGAGTTGCAACCCCTAGGTTTAAGTAAGGATTAGACATCATTCCAGACAAGTCCTCAGCCATAGAGCTTACGTCTTCAAAATTAGCGTAAGGATTTGGTATAGCCTGCCTATTAGCTTCTATGTGTTTTATTTCTGCTGCTTTACCCGCCGCGGTATTTGCAAAACCTTTAGCCGCTTGCTTTTCTTGGTGTCCAGCTATTAAACCTCCACCTATAACTGCCGCCGCGCCTACTATTGCTGATACTACTGCCATAATTTATATATTTTTTATTATTTCATGAGAGGGATCTGGATCAACAGTCCACCCTAGTTTTTTATGTGTTTCAATTAAATGTCTATTTCTACCTATAGTAAACATATGTTTTTTACCAAGCCCTTTACAAGTTGCTTCAGCGCTTGCTATAAGCAGTTCTAAGGCATCTTTACGATCCTTATCTCTGTATTCTGGATCTGATACTATCCATTCTAATAAAACCGCGTCGGAGTTAGTTATATACAAAAACCCAGCTACAATCGGTCTACCTTCTTTTTCCACTATAAGACCTCCTTTACCGTTGTCTGGTAAAAAAGACTTTGGAGGATTAACCCATTTAGGCCATGATTCCCACCATTGGCATAAAGTTTCCCAGTCACTGTCTTTTAAAAGTCTTGATTTTAATTCACTCATATATTTAATTAAATTTAAGAAGAAGCTACGTATTTACTACCTACGCTCCAAAGTTCTTTAGCACCACCAACTTGAGTTATATCATCTGTAGACATAGTGACTGTTGCAAATCTACCTTTTATACCAGATACTTGTTGACCATATATAACTTCACCAGAAGTAGGTGCGCTATTATTATATATAATTGCATAGTATTTGTTTTCTTTACGTTCAAAACCATGGTAATATATAGGTGGTATAAGCGTAGTTGGAAACGTGTTTCCAGTAGAGTCATAAGCACCACCTAAATAACTCTTAACTGATATGCTTCCAGAAGCGTTAGTTATATCCTGTGACATCCCCCAATCACCCCATGGGCTTGAGTAGTCAGGACCTTGTTTGTCTGAAGTAAAAAGATCAACTTGCCAACCATTGTCACCTTCATAGTTTACTGTTTGAAAGTTTTTAGATAAACTTGGTTGATCGTTAAAAATAAAAGTTATCTTAGAAGGGCTGTATATACCGTAGAAGTTACCTCTATTCAATCCATCTGCTTCTGAGTAATGTTTATATATCTTACCCTCTTTAAAGCTATAAAAATCATTCTTTAAACTAGATATAAAAGTAGGTTTATATGTAAAATAACTAGTCCAACCATTTATTCTTTCGTCAAAAGCTAAAGTGTTATAATTAGCAGACGAACCAGTGCCAACGTCTTCTGCTAAAGGAACTGCCCATGTAGGCTTCTGTTGTATGGATAAAACGTAGTTTTTGTTATGTATATCGTAACCACCAATTAACACACCTTTAAATGGCGTTGAAAAAACAAGTTCATCATCTGTTGAAACAACAACGTTTTGAGCTACAGTTATTTCGCTTCCATTTATATCTATAACTATATTATTTGGCTGAGCTATGCCATTCACAGTAAATGACATACCTTTTTGTATATTTTCTACTACGCTTGTTAAAGTTATAACATTATTTACACCACTTAAAACCGTAGCTGAAACATGTAGCGTTGAATACTCTGGAAGACCACTTAGTTGATCTCTAAAATAATCAACCATTCCATTTGCGGATATTTCAGTTAAACCATTATTAGAAAGCCTTAACACTACATTCCTATCTTTGTCTGTGAAGTATTTTTGGTAACCATAAACAGCAAAGCTTTCAGGGTTTCTACTTATACCATATTCTCCAGAGTATGCTGATATAGTGCCTATCACAGCGTTAGAAGCGGTTAAAGTGCCTCCTCCTTCAGCATTATATATTATATCTTTATTTATTGGAGCTCTGTTAACTTGGTTTTCTTGTAAAATAATCAAATTAGTATCTTCAGCGTGTAGCTTTTGTATAGAGCCTTCAGCTGGATCAACGCTTTTAGTTATAGACTCTCCTACAGAGAATTGATTAGAATTATTAACACCTGTTCTAGAATTAAATATTCCAGACCATATTAGTGAATTCTGTCTATGTTGCTGTTGTGGATTTTCATCAACTAGATACGCCTTAACTCCAAAGTCTACACTAGTATTATTATATCCACCTCTAATTCTTGATTCTTCTAAATAAAAACTATTATAAGCATCTGTATTACTAGCTGTGCCAGGAAAAGGACCTATGGCTCCACTTATTTCTATATCTTCGTTATAAGGAAAACCTTTAGGCCAAACAGGATCGTTTGTTTGTCCCACAGGGTCTCCTGCAGCTTCTGTAACTTGTTTTAGCAAGAACGTGTTGTAATATGATATATCTAATGTTGCTGGCATTGTTTTTATTTAAAATTATTCATCAAAAATTATATATATACTAAAAGAAGTGGCACCTTGTTGATCGCTAGTAGAAATTATAACCCCTGGAATCTCTGGGTATGGAGTATTACTAGGACTTATATTACTAGTATTACCACCTATAAGTACCGCGTTATTTGGTGGTGTTGTTCCTAGCGTAGGGTCAAAATTTACACCAGGATTACCCTTGTAAACGTATGTTCTAGCGTATCTAGTAGGACTTTGAGTTTGTTCATTTAAAAAACTAGTTATAGCTCTGAAGTTACTATTTGGAAATGGACCAACTGTTGCTAATGTATTACTTGACACGTTTGAAATAACATCTGTTGGTGAGCTTCTTGAAAACAACACTGATTCTTGAACAAACCCACCTGCATTTTCCCATGTAAAGCTAACTTGTCTCATCTCAGGATAAGGAGTTTGAGTAGATCCACTGTATTTATTTCTTCCATAAGCATAAAAAGCTAAAGCTTGATCCGATGTTATGTTTACTGTTAAGTTAAAAACATCTGTATCTCCGCCGGAGTCAGTTAAAGTTATAGGCATAGTGTAAGAATCTCCCCCTGAAACTTCAAAGTCTACAACAGAAACTACTCCACTAGTGGAATTTATACTAAAACCATAGTTAGTTGGACTAGTTCCAGAAGTGCCAGATTTTACAACATCTCCCATGCTCCACGTAAGCCCTTGTTCTTTAGTGGCTATGTTTGCTCCAACGTTAACGCCGTTTACGCCACCCATAGCAACTATATTAGCGTTACTACCTTTAATGTAAGTTATTGCATTTTGATTAATAGGATTAGTTATTTCTGGAGCTGTATTAGATAAACTTCCAGTAAACTCCAAAAAAGTGTTAGTGTCTGCTACAGAATCGTAGCACTCTACAGTGAAAGTAAAATTGTTTTTTGCTGGAGTTGATTTATAGTAAAAATAAGTATCACTACTTATTGACAAAGTAAAACCATCACTTCCTGGAACAAAATTGTAGCAGTTAACACCTGATCTAGACTGGTTTGAACCATTAAACTGACTTATAACCGCGCCATCATCATCTAAGACACTGGTTAAAGAGTATGTTATTTGACCACTAGCAAAAGAACCACCTTCACTGTCAACGGCTTCTCCAGATAGCAATTGAGAACCAGGTGCTTCGCCTTCTAAATGCTGGTAATCATTGCTTAATAATATAGATGCAGGTCCTGCGAAATCAACTTGAACTATTTTATTTAATTCAGATATTAAACCAACTGTACTAGTTTCCCAGTATATATCCAAAAGAGAAGTAACAGGTCCTGTTTCGTAAACGCTAAGAGAGTCTCCGTACGCGGCATTGCCTGTTGAAGGTTTACCTATACTGCTACTTGTAGATATTCTAGCTATAGAAGGATTTGTGTCGCTTTGGTAGAATTCGTTATAACTTAAGTCATCAGCATCACCAGGTTTGTTTTTTAATGCATCATAGTTAGTATCTCTAAGCGTAGCTATACTAGGTATCGAATGCGGCAAAGCTGTTGGATAGTATTGGGTTGAAAAAGTGTTAGTTTGACCGTCACCTGTGTACGGTGCTACTCTACCAAATAAATTAACACTACTTCTATACTGTCTTTGATCAGGACCAACTTCGCTCAAATCTTTTGGAACTTTATTTATGTTGTCACTAAATAAAACTATATTAGCTGTTTGACCCACTTCTTCTGAGGGGCCGCTGATTGGATTTAAGGAGGATCCATACGGATATCCATTTAATATACCAGGTAAATAAACATTGTAATACTCTTGTTCTGTTTGTTTAACTACTACTTTGTAGCTATACCAACCTAAAGGGTTTGGATCATAAACAGTTACTGTAAATGAACCGTTAGACCCAGCACCTGAAGGTATTATTACGTCACCGTTAGTGTAGCCAGTGCCTTGATTGTTTATTGTTACTGAAGTTATTTCACCAGAGACGTTTGTAATTATATCTACTGTGCATCCAGTCCCAGATCCTCCAGTCGTACTAACATCTGTAGCGCTAGAATATCCAGTACCAGCTTGGTTTATTATAGCTGCGTCAACACCTTTTAGGTTGTCTTTGTAGACACCTGGGTAACCAGTGCTTAAGTTTGGACTTACGGGCACAGCAGCTGTTCCGCCTTCTATTATATCTACTAAAACCTTTAGTTCGTAACCAGGGAAATTTAAAGCGTTTACATTTGAATCTGCGTAAGGAACGTATACTGTAGAACCTCCATAAAACAAGTCGACTGTTGTCGTACCAGAGTCTTTTGCTGAAAGTATGGCGGATGACTGTCTACCAAATCTATCAGCTAACACAAAAGCTGCTTGGTAATTTCTATTTTGTTTCAAACTAGAGCTTGGGTACTCTATTTGACTATATACTTTTCCAACTGGAACTAACACGTTGTCTTTAACACCATAACCAACGCCGTAGTTTAACGAATCAGGTGGCGTTTGTTTATTGAAAAAATTACCATAAACAACCCTATTGCTTATAATCTCTTGCGTTAAGGCTCTAATAGGTACAGTGTCGTATACTCTAGTGCTTTCGCTTGAAGGTAGTGTTTTATATGGTTTTGTTGATATATATTTGTATGAATAGATTAAATTATTTGTGTTAGCCTGCATTTGAGAATACACTGTGGTTGCTGGTATTGTCTCAACTACTTTAATAGCTAAGCCATCAGATTCTTTATAAAGTATATCTACACTAGATATATTCAAGTCTTCTATTGGATTTTCTGTAGGAAATTTTATATTCAACAATATTTGAGTAACATTATTTTCCATGAAAGAAACTACAGTACTTCTATAAGTAGCTTTAGCGTCTTCAGTGTTAAAATAACCTTGTTGTTTAGGTATAAAACATATTTGAGTCCAAGGCGCTTGTAAAGAATATTCACCATCATCAAACTTAAATCTATAGCTAAATCTAGGAAGTTTATCCGACAAAAGTTCTGGGTCACCAGCCCAGTCTGGATCGTAATCAGGGTTTACGTAAACCTCACCTCCTTCTTCAATATCTAGATACTGTTGAAACGGGTTTGTCATTGTTGATTCACTTAAATCATCGCCAGCTAAATTAACTAGACTTATAGGCGTGTAAGGGTAGTATTTAGCCACTGATATCTTGTCTTCAGTGTTATAATAAGTGGAGTCTATAGAGGCTGTAGATACGTTTATTTTTCTAGGTTGGTTTCTGTTGTCAGTAAAAAACAGTAAACCTTCTAGAATATTTACACCTTGAACTAAACTGTTTTTTGAAAAGTTTAAATAATAACCCTCGACTAGTTTAGTGTATGAGTTAGATGTAACATTGTATTTGTATATAAAACAATTAGCTGTTGACGGAGCGAAATTAGCAATGCCACTGCTAGAAGAGTCGATATAGTCTGTTAAAAATAGATAAATATCGTTTTGTGATTGATCTATATAATAACCTATTATATCAAGGTTTTGTATGCCAGATATTTCGGTTATAGAAATCAAGCTATTTCCTAACACGTTTTGAACAGTACCTACATCAGACCCTTCAGATCTACTTATAGCCACGTTTAACGCTTTTCTGTATTCACCTTTAGGAACCAATCTATCATCGATGTCTTGGTTCATTTTAGATTTTACGAAAATATTTTTAATTTCTGGCATTTTATTCTAGTGTTTAATCTGTTTAGATTTACCTCTCATTACTTGAGTAATTTCGTCAAGCTTTATATTTGATAATCGAATCTTAGCGTTTCTAAGTTTAGCAGATTTTTCTCTTTTAAGTCTTTGAACAACATATTCAGGTTGGTTAATTCTAGTAGATATAACAGCATGTAATATATAAGCATACAAAGCCTCTTCTGCCATTTTAGGAACTCTAGAGTCCATTTCGTAAGCTAAACCATCTGATACATATTCTAAAAGTATTAACTTATCAACTAAGCCGCTTGAAAAAGACATTTTACCTTCTCTTTCATTAAGATTGAAGTAACCGTTTCTTTGAGCATATTGCGGATCTAGTCCGTATTTTTGCCCCCAGTCTCTACGTATTAAAGAACCATCTTCTTGAAAAGTAGCCCCATAAGAATTAGAGCTAGAGTCCGTATCCGGGCTAGAGTTTAAGTAATTATTTAAGTCTTCGTTTCCGGCACTATGCCATCTTTCTTGTATAATAGAAGTTCCTTCCACGTTGTTACCAAAATTATCTTGAGTTGGTATACCTGTGGAATCTTGAACATTAGTGTAGTAAGGACTATTTGTTAAGTTATTTGTAGGATATATAATATGTTTAACACCGAACCTATCTATCCAAGAAGTTCTAACATAGTTTACATAGTCTTGAGGAAGTGGAAGCGTTAAGCTTGGTGGTATTGTTAACTCTGAAGTTTTAATACTTTTGAGAGTGTCGAAGCTAAATTCTTGTAAACCTCTTTTTGCATGAAATATTAAATCAGTTCTTTTAACACTAGATATAAGCTTACCAGCTCCAACGTAAGCTACTAAAAAATTATTTATAACATCATTTAAAGTAGTGTAAGCGTAGCCGCCATAGTTATCCTCAACTACTTGGCCATACGCCTTTTCAGCATCATCATTGCCATATTTACCACCTGTTAATATTTTTAACTGAACAACTATATATAAATTAATAGCAGGTTCTGATCCAACTGGAAAAGTTATAGTATTATCAGATACAGAAAACTCACTTAAATACTCTTCATAAGTACCAGGAATACCTGTTGGGCTAGTATAAAGCTTAAAGTTATTAAGAGTGTATTCTGGTAAATTTTCATCCCAAGTTCCAAAGTATAAATCAGT
>Ga0233415_10001208_pt1 | contig 11343 bp, 8 predicted proteins | sample Na_anoxic_12_MG_FD_188631 | JGI IMG/M metagenome (GOLD analysis project Ga0233415, IMG submission 188631) | Seawater microbial communities from Saanich Inlet, British Columbia, Canada - Na_anoxic_12_MG | ecosystem: Environmental > Aquatic > Marine > Inlet | place: Canada: British Columbia...
CTTACAATCCAGTACTATGGACTTCAACGCAGGGCGTTCCAAATGACCCTGCTTCAATGAATACAGTCATAACTTCTGACCACATTCTTTTAGATTATTCTGCTCTTGCATTTGATGGTTCTGCAAGTAATTATAATTACCACCAAAATAATGGTGTGTACACTCCTACTTTTAGAGTAACATTTGCATCTGGACATGTAGAAGAGTTTGACATACCTTGTCCAGTTCATGAAGCATATTGGAGCAACATACAGTCTTATTGGGATGGAACAGGAAATGTAGAACTAGAACAAGAAGTAAAAGCTTGTGAAACTAAAACAGGAACAGACTGGTATTCTAAAGGAACAAATTGGCTTCAATCTAGTAATAGAGTAGCTGAGAATGCAATGATACTTACAAGATTTGCTCCAGATGTAAATTTTAATCCTTCTGGAACTTTAGGTGAGTATGGTTATGTCGAAAGAAAAATAGCTGATGGTACTAATTTTTTACAACTTTGTAATAGAATTGATTGGGGTTGGGGAGATTTTTTAGTACCACATTATGGAGATAATGGACTTATAACTGTTGATCAATTTCAAACAGCTAAACAAGTAATTAAAAGAATAGATGTATACGCTGAAGATGGAGCTCCAGGGGGATTATCTTCAATTGATGGTAAGAATTTTAGCTGGTTTACAACTAATTATCAGCCACAAGTTGTAGGGGGTGAGACAGTTTACATAGATGATAATTTTACTGGATCAATGACTACTTCGTATGAAAATGTTGTAAACGGTCTAATAAATCAAAATCAAGTAGGTCAATATTTTACAAGTACTTTTTATTACTCAGAAAATATTACAGCTTGTGGATCAAATCCAAATGCAAGCTATACAGTTTGTGATGATGCTGGTAATCCTAGTCATTATACAACAACTGGAGTTGATTGTAGTTTAACTACAATACCATCAGCAGACTTACCTGGAGGATCTAACTACTCAAATGTAACTTATATACATGATCAATCTTGTTGTACTTTATGTACTTTAACAGCTACATTTAGTTCAACTGATGCAACAAACGGTGTTTCTGATGGTACTATATCATGGGACGCAACTTCTGGTGGGGTGCCTAGTGGTAATCCTTGGTCTACTGGAAGTCAATATACAGTAACTTACACTGATTCGTCAGGTGCTACAGTAGGTAATGTTCCTCCAACAGGAGGTAATACTTTTACTGATGCTACTTGTGATACTGCAAATGGATCTAGTTTAGTAGCTTGTGATACAAATATAAAAATAGAACCAGGCATGCAAGTGTCTGGAACAGGTATACCAGCTAATACTTTTGTTGGTAATATTACTACTGGGACAGTTGGTATAAATGTTACTCAATTTCAATTAGTAGATACAGTAGGAAATGTAGTTAATGCTAGTGCAACTAATACAAATACAACATTAACATTTTCAACAGGCCACACAGGAACACATGGAGGTTTAGCTCCAAATGATGTTTCTAATCCATATTATACTGTTTGTATAACTGATGAAGATGGATGTCAAGAATGTTCTGCAGTAATTGTTAATGAACAGCAAATTGTAACTACTTATGGTTGTACAGACAATACTGCAGTTAACTACGACCCTACCGCAACAATTAATAATAATTCTTGTGTATTATGTAATGCAACTAGTGGATTATTAGAAGACGCTGTAAATATAAATGTATCTCCTACTTGGGGAAATTTTGTTTCTTCACAATCAGCAGCTACTGAAAATAGCCCATGTTCTACATGGAATAGTGATGGTGTATTAAATGTTTCAGCAACTCCATTATTTCCTCTTTATTTAGAATGGGATGCAAATTCTAAATTTGAAATACTTTTATATAAAGTAGTTAATAATGGAGATACCTCAGCTGCACCTGGTGCTGTACAGATAGGAGGAACAATAAATGCAGGTACTCTTAATAATGTATCTGTAGCATCACACAGTTTTACAGGATTAGATTATGGTTATTATTCTATAAGATTTAGATATGTAGATAGTAACACTACTTCTACAATGGAAGATTGTTGGACTGAGTTTGGTTCAATAGTACAAGCGCAAGTTTGTAATGACCCACTAAACGTTTCATATTGTAACACTCCTGCAGATCCTTTATTAAGAAATCCTCAATCTAGCTTATGTACACCAACACCTCCAGCATGTTGTCAATTAACTATTCCAGTAGCAACACATTTAGGAATAGCTGGTATATGTGGTGGTCAGTTTATTGAAAGCACTATAGATTGTGATCCAGCATGGATTGTAGATATTCAATGGTTGTATAGTCCTACGGGAGCAACATATACTAGTCTTGGAACTTATAGTATGGGATTTGTGTCAGGAGGACCAATTCCAATATATGCATATAGTAATAATGATAATGTTAGTGGAACAAATTGGTTTGCAACAAATGGTAGTGGATTTTATAAAGTAATATTAACTGGAACACAAGCAGGCTCACAACAGACTTGTGTTGTAGAACAGTTTGATGTGTTTACAGCTCCTGTTACAGGATGTATGGATCCTGTAGGACTTAATTATGATCCTACAGCAACATGTCCAGGACCTTGTGCATATCCATCTTATGATTGTGATCCTGTTACTGGACAATGTACAGATCCTTGGGCTGGAACTTTAACTGGATATGTCCCAGGAGCTTATAATTGTTTAAATGGTGCTGGATGTTGTAATAGCTACTGTAGTCCTCCAACACTTTATGGATGTACAGATCCTTGTGCAACTAACTATGATATTACAGCAACAATAGATGATGGGAGTTGTACGTACACTGCGTGTTTAGATTGGCCTACTACTAATCAATATCAAAATTGTTGTAATGGTAATTTTTATCCTCCTAGTCAAATAATAGCTGCAGATAATTCTTGTTGTATATATTCATGTTTACCTGCAAATACATTATCATCAACTACTGTTGATAGCACAAGTACATGTACAGTTTTTAATAGTGATGGAGCTGTAACTGTAAATGTTACTTTAAATAGTACTGCAACATCTTGGACTTGGGTAATATTAGATAATGTTCAAACAACAACTATTTATGCAGATCCTACAGTGTATAGCGGGTCTACATCAGCTACATACTCATTATTAGGACTTGGTAATTATTGGATAGAAGTTACTGATAATTTAGGATGTCATTGGTTAGAGTCTTTTACAATAGGTAGTACTTCCCCTAAAGTTGGGTGTACAGATCCAAATGCATCAAATTATGATCCATTAGCAGTTTGCGATTGTTGTTGTCAAATAATAGGGTGTTTAGATCCTAATGCATCTAATTATAATCCTAATGCAAATGTACTAGGTCAGTGTGATTATATATTACCACCACCTAGTCCTTGTATACCACCAGACCTTGAGCAAGACCAATTAAAAATTAAAGCGTGTCTTAATCAAAAAGGAACAAGTTGGCTAAATGATTATGTAGTAGGTAGAGCAGATGATTGTTCATTATTAGATCAATGGAAATTAATTTTAGTTGATTATTTAGTAGACCAAGGCATATCTTGTTTATTTAACTGTCAAGATTTATCAACGCCTGCCCCAACTGTAGCTCAAGATTGTAATGATCTTTGGAGAACAGGAGGATTAAGTACAGGTTTAAATCAAGATCCTAATCATCTTTTTGGTACTGTATTAAGTTTAGGGGAAGGTACAACAGTAACTCAATATGATGATTATCCTAACGGATGGTTTGGACAAGACATTACTGCTAATCCGTCAAATAATTTCACATACGTAGGAGATGTAATTAAATTTTCATTACCTACAGGACATCCTTTAGCAACGTTTTTAAATGGAACTATATGGACATTAACAACCCCAAGTAATTTCCCATCTGGACTGCACATTGGATGTAAAAATCAAAAAATACAACATTATACTCAATGCCTAGATATGAATACAATAAGCATAACTACAAATATTAATTATTACGATAATTTTCTTAACTTTGTAAACAAGTTTTGTGCAGATTGTAATATATCTATATTGAGTAAATAATAAAAATTAAAATAAAATGGCAAGCAATAAAAATATATACACTTTAAGAAACCTTGTAAAGACAAGTATAAACGATTATGATTTTTTAGAAACAGCTAACGAACTAACTAATATAATAAATAGAATTCAAATAAGTACATTATTTGCATCTTTAGCTACTGCAGGAACTGGAAGTGAAGCTTTATTTTCAAGCATAACTAATAAGAATCAATTAAATTTTAAAGGATTAAAAAGTGGAGATACAGGATTATTAACTGTAACTACTGTTTCTAATAATTTAGTGTTAACAGCTTTAGAAGCTGGAATAGATCTTGATTTATGTAATAATGCAAATGCAGGATTTTTAAAATTAATTGATTTTAATGGATCTGTTACAGGACAAAACTCTGTAATAAATGGAGGTACAGGTTTAGCTACAATAGCTAAAGGAGCTGTATTATATGGGAGTGCTACAGATACTATAGCTGCAACCTCAGCAATGTCTACAAACGGACAATTACTTATTGGTAACGCAACAACAGGAGTTCCTTCTTTAGCAACTCTTACTGCAGGAACTAATATGACAATTACTAATACAGCTGGAGCAATCTCTTTAGCAGCTACTTTGTCAACTGCTACAGCTAACTTAGATATGGCTAATTACGATATTGATTTAGGTACAGGATGGTTAAGTGGTAATGGAAGTCATGAAGGTATTAATGTAGATTCTGATGGTAAAGTGTTTGTAGGAGAAAATACTCCTACAGCAGTTTTTGCAGAAGCTCTTAATGTAAAAGGAAGTATTAGATTTTTAAATACTGATGCTCCTACAATAAAACCTACAGCAACTGAAAGTTCAACTGTAGGATTAGCATTAACATTAGAAAGTGGAGGAAGTGTAACTGGTGCAGCTGGTAACTTAAATTTAAATGCTGGAACAGCTACAGGAGCAGGACCGGGTGGAGATATTATTCTTACTGCAGGTAGATCTACTGCAGGAGACGCTGACGGAGACATACAATTAAAAACTTACACTGGAGGTACAGCAACAGCTGGATTAACAGTACTACAAGAAGGGCAAGATGTTAAAGTTGATACAGGTAATTTAATTATAACTGGAGCTACAAAAGGAATTCAACATACAAATAAAGGAACAGTTACTCAAGCAACAGATCATACAACAGGAGTTACAATTAATGCAACTTCAGGTAAAATTCAATTAGCAGCTGTAGCTTTAGGAGCAGCAACTAATGCAGAATTTACAGTAACTAATAGTACTGTATCTGCTAGCTCAATTATACTTTTAACAGTGCAAGATGAGAACACAACTAACAACGCACAGCTAACTGCATGTACACATACATTAGCAAGTGGTAGTTTTAAAATATCAATCTTTAATCCAGCGGCTACTGGAGCAACCTCAACAACAGCAAGTAAAATTCACTTTTTAGTGATAAATTAATATTAACCAAACCAAAATAGACAATGGAAACAATTAGTGCAGTAAAAACAATGAAAACAATTACAGGATCAAAACAAGAATTTATAACTATAATTAATGGGCTGTTTTCAGTTCAAGAATTAAAAGGTAAAGAGTTTAGTTTAGTAGTAAGTAAGAATATTGAAATTCTTAGAAACAGTTTAAAAGATTTAGAAGAAGCAGGTAAACCTTCTGAGGAATTTATGAAGTTAGCTGAACAAGTAAACGCAATAGCTGAAGCAAATGAAGAAGGAGCTAAAGAAGCAATTCAACAAATTGAAAAAGATAATCAAGAATTAGTTGATGCTAGAAGAGATCAAATGGACAAACTAACTGAATCAATGAAAGAAGAAATTACTATTGATCTTAATATTATTTCAGAAGATCTTTTACCAGAAGATATAACAGCTAAGCAAATTAACATGATAATAAAAATAACAGAATAATGGCAATAAGAACAGAACAAGATTCACTATTAAATGAAGTAAAAACTAATACAGAATTACCTTTAGGATCTAAAGGATCTATATTAATAGATGATGATGCAGATCACACAGGACCATACTTTGCAATAACTGCTTTAGCAGATGCTGAGTTAGATGTATCAAGCTGTGTAATGAACATAGAAGATGCAGTAGATTTTACAATTCCTAAAGGAGTTACAATTTATGGGCAGTTTAACGTACTTTCTTTAGGAAGTGGATCAGTAATAGCATACAAAATATAATATGTTAGGACTAGGATCATCAATAGTTAAACCACCAACTAACATTCTTGCAAACTTTGTAAATGCAACAATTCAGGGTACAAATGGATTTGTATTTGATGGTACTGGAGATTTTTTAGAAGTTGCTGATCACCCTGAACTTTCTTTTGCTGAGCCAGAAAATGGTTACGTAGACTCTGAGTTTAGTTATGCAGTGTGGATCAAAAGAGATTCAGTTGCTAATGGATCTGAAGATTGTTTAATGTCTAAATGTCCTATGTCTTCAAGTACTACTGAATTTGAGTATAGAATATTTTTTAGTGGTAACGATCTTTATGTTGATACTCACACTGGTCCTGAAGCAAGTTATAGAAGACATATTTATTATAATGGTAGTACTGGAGATTGGCAGCATTGGGTAATAACACATAGTGGTGATCCTGTAGATGGCGTAACTATATATTTAAATGGAAGTGATGTAGGTAATCTTAGTACTGGTGGTGGAGGTTCAGGAGGAAACATGTCAGATTTTGAACAAACTTTTAAAATTGGTAGAATGGAGCAGACGTCTTTTGATTTTGATGGTAGAATGATGGAAGCAGTATTATGGAAATCAGAACTAGGCCCAGCAGAAGTAGCTTATTTATATGCAGGTGGAACTGCCGCTAGAGATCCTAATTTTTCTGCTGGAGCTTATTATAGTAATAATTCAGTTGTTGCTTGGTGGCCGATGACTAGCGCAGCTACAGGACACAAAGATAATTCAGGAACGGCTTTTGCAAGTAGTTTTGCTGCAGACGCAAGTAAAGAAGGAAATGTAGCTTTAGATACAAGTAATGATGGACCATTTTAAAATGAAAAAAATATTAATTATATTATTATGTTTATGTACTTTAGGAGCTGAGGCTCAGATAAAAAAGTATTTTAAATTTGCTACTTTTTATGGTGCAGTAAATGGAGGTAATTCTATTTCAGATGTAGAAGTGTTTTCTGTAGATAACGGCTTAGAAACTGTAACTATTAAAACTCCTTATGATTATAATGTATCACTAGGTATAAGAAAAATAGCTAGATTTGGATATGAAAATAAAGCTAAAGCTTTTTATGATGGATCAGAATCTAATTACAGTGATGCTGCTACAATAGGTAAAATTAGAGGTTTAGAGTATAAATTTCAATTTGATATAAAACGTCAAGAAGGTGATAAGTATTTAGATCAACATCATTTTATACGTTACTCTGCACATGATAATTGTGATAAAATTTTGTGCATGAAACATTTTTCTTTTAAAGGTGAATATTTAGAAGATGGTTTTGCAGATATTAAATATTTTGAAGTGTCTCAAAGATACAGACATGAAATAACTAGTAAGCTATCTTTTAATGTAGGTGCTGTACAAAGGCTTGCTGAGCCTTATGGATATGATCCTTTAGAGCAATGGGTGTTACCTAATGGAGACATACATTATACATACTTAGCAATACAAGAAGGATATAATATAGATGTTGCTAATAGTGAGTACACAGATCCAGATGGTAATGTAGTAGCTACCAATGCAGAAGTATGGAGAGCAGTAGTTGTTCCAACAATTTTAAGAGAGTACACAGAAAAAGAAAGGTCTAATTTAGATATGCTTCTTCAACATTCTTTAGTTTTAGGATTTGATTTTTATCATTATAAAAAAGATTTTTGGGTACACACTTGGGGAAACGTAATGCCTTATCATTATGATGACGGTAACGATTACTCTTATCATAAATACGAAGGTAAACAATGGTTAGATTACTCAGGAGGATTAATATTTGGATATAAACACAATAAACATTTAGGAACGTTTGTAGAAGGTAAATACAATAAATACTGGAACAGAGAGTGGTACGATTTTAAATTAGGGATAAATTATATAATTTTTTAAAACAAGAAAGAAAGATGGCAAAGGAATTAAACGAAAACACAACTTTTAACTTAAGTGTAAAAACATTAGGAGGGATAGCAGCTTTAATTTTCACATTAGTAAGTATGTGGTTTGTATTACAAGCAGACATAGCTGAAGCAAAAGAACTTCCGGTTCCACCCTCTCCAGAAGTTACTAGAATGGAGTTTAACATGAAGGATGCTAATATAAGATTGTCTATTGAGAATACAGAAAAGATGGTTCAAAAAATGGAAGAAAGAATGATAAGGTTAGAAGATAAAATTGACGCTTTAAGATAATGAAATATACAGCGTCAATAATAGTAATGTTAATGTTAGTTTCGTCTGAAGCATTTGGGCAAATTGTAGTTACACATTTTAACGCTGACTGGAATGACCCAAATAAAGTATCATATATAGGCAAGCTAACTGATTGTGATATAGTTTATGTTGACATAGCTAAGGCGCCTAAGATACAAAAGAAACACAATATAGTAATTGTACCTACAGTTGTTATATTTAAAGATGGAGAAGAAGTAAAAAGATTTCAAGCTGATATATCTTTTAGTATGAAAGCAACAAGAAAAGAGATGCAATCAGTAATTGATGAATTAATAATGAGTGACTTTTAAAAAATAAAATTATGAAAGAAAAAATATGTAAATTAATATGTAAGATTACCTTTGGTATGATATGTTTAGGACTATGTAAGAATAAGAAAAAATGTAGCTGTGCGTAAAATATTATTGCTTCTATTATTACCTGTACTTTTAACAGCTCAAGATTCTTGGGTTAGATTTGAAGTGCAATTTGATTTTTATGCACCACAAGAATCTAATTTCTTTATGGTGTCTAATGCTTATGGAGATACGTCTATATTTTTCCAGCCTACAAATCAATATGAATACTTAGATACTATTCTAAGTGTTAATAGTGGAAGTTATACTATAAGTTTAAGAGATAGTTTTGGAGACGGATGGATGTCATCTCAACCAGCTTCTTTTAGAATGGGTAATACATGTCAAGGATCTATAATAAATTGGAATCCTGTATTAGGTTCTTTTTTTCAAAGAGATACTACAGTAACAATATACCCGTGCCCACCACCTAATCCTCCACAATTAGTATCTGCTAAGGTTATAATTAACTTTGATCAATATCCTTCAGAAACTTCTTGGAGTATATCAGATTCAAATGGTACTATACACGCAACAGGATCAGGATATGGGACACAACCTATTAACTCTACTATAGAGGAAACAGTATGGATACCTAAAGGTCCTTTAAATTTTCAGATAAACGATGCTTATGGAGATGGATTACAAGGATCTTTATGGCAAGGACAAGATGGTTCTTATTTTGTAAAACAATGTAATGATACTTTAGTGTACGGTACAGACCCAGCTTTTGGGTTTGATAGTATACATTCTTTTGTGTCTGATTCATGTCCTCCTATATTTGGATGTACTGATAATGATTATATAGAATTTAACTACTGGGCTACTGTTGATGATAGTAGTTGTTCTACATTAAAAATATTTGGATGTACAGACACAACAATGTATAACTTTGATCCATCAGCTAACACAATGGATATGGTAGATACTTGTGAGTTTACTCTTATCCTGCATGATTTAATGGGTAATGGTTGGGTAGGATCTAATTTGAGATTAATGTTGCCTGATACTTTCTATGATTTTACACATACTGGTGGGTTCACTGACGTATATCAGGTAGGTATAACAGCACCAGATCCAATAGCTTTTGTATTTAATATAGATCCTTTAGCACAATTTACAACAATAGAATGTGGATTTACTATGATTAATCCAGACGGAGATACTTTAATTAGTATTATGCCTCCTTTTATTACACCAAGCTTAATGTACCCTTTAATCACTAATTGTGGTAATGAGTGCATAGAAATAGTTTATGGGTGCACATACCCAACAGCAATTAATTATGATAGCTTAGCTAATACAGATGATGTTAGTTGTTATTATAATCCAGGATGTACTAATCCTGTATATTTAGAATATGATAGTAATTATGATTATGATGATGGATCGTGTAGCACTTTAGTAGTATTAGGCTGTATGGATAGTTTAGCTTTTAATTATAATCCATTAGCAAATACTGAACTTACTGGTTCTTGCATAGCAGTTGTAACCGGATGTATGCAGCCTTTAGCTTTTAATTATAATCCTAACGCTAATACACCTGATACATGTATAGCTTTAATTTACGGATGTACAGATGTTACAATGTTTAATTATGATTCTTTAGCAAATACTGATGATGGTGGGTGTGAACCTTTTGTTTTTGGTTGTACTGATTCAACAATGTTTAACTTTAACCCTTTAGCCAATGCTGATAACTCTTCTTGTATTCCTTTTACTTACGGTTGTACTGATCCTTCCGCTCTTAACTACAACCCCTCTGCTAACACAGAAGATTTTAGTTGTATACCTTATATGTATGGTTGTACCGATAGTACTGCTATTAACTTTGATTCACTGGCTAATACTGATAATGGTTCGTGTATACCTATGGTTGTTGGATGCATGGACTTAAACGCATGGAATTATAATCCAGAAGCAAATGTTATTTTAGGTCATGATTCATTAGGTTGTTTATATGCAGCAGATTGTAGTGCAACAGAACCTGGAGAACCTTATTTTTTAAATGATGAATGTTATGCTTGGGTTATATCTGTAGATGATTACTGTTGTAATAATGAATGGGATGACATATGTCAATTAACGTATGATTATTGTTCAAGTAATTGGACGGGTCCTTTAGTATCTAGAATTAGCCCAGATAGAAAATTAATAAAAGTAACTGATGTGTTAGGAAGAGATAGTAAAGAAGGAGAAGGTAAACTTTTATTGTATATATATGATGATGGGAGTATAGATAGAAAAATAATAATAAAAAAATAAATAAAACAAATGGCAACATTAACAGCAAAATTAAGCTTATCAAGCGCTAACGTTTCAACAGATACATTAAATGTATTATTAAGTAATATATTAACAGTAGGTGGAGATTACAGATCTTTTAGAAAAGTTATAGCTTCAGGGGCATCTAATTTAGAAACAGCAAACATAGTAATAAGTAATGCTGCTTACGGAAAAGCATATGTTTTACTTCATAATACAAGTACAGTGTCAACAGAGATAATAACTATAGGAGAAAATGCTGATACTAATGC
>Ga0233415_10001212_pt1 | contig 11313 bp, 6 predicted proteins | sample Na_anoxic_12_MG_FD_188631 | JGI IMG/M metagenome (GOLD analysis project Ga0233415, IMG submission 188631) | Seawater microbial communities from Saanich Inlet, British Columbia, Canada - Na_anoxic_12_MG | ecosystem: Environmental > Aquatic > Marine > Inlet | place: Canada: British Columbia...
AGGCAACAATTTCCTCTGATTTATATTGGTTTATTTTTTTTAAACCCCATAATTCCTGCCACAGGGATGTAAACGAGTGATTTGCTAAACGCTGCTTTTCATCGCAGGTCATTTCATCAATTAAATTTTGAATATAATACCGATTTTGAACAACGTATTTTCCTCGCAAAAACGCGAGATATCCAAAGCTGTCCTTCCTCCGAATCATCAAGTATTCGGGCTCTCCGCCCCGTCCTCCCCGCCGTTTAAATGCAACTACTCCGTAACTCACGATGGGGAATTTGCACTGATAAAATAGGTGTCCGTAGTTTCGACAATTGTTGCACATTTGCTTGGTTTCTGTGGTCGAGATGGGTTTTTTGCATGCATCAATCATGTTCGCAGCTCCAATGGTAATACATATGGAAAACCATTTAATACCTAATGGACTCACCGCTCTATGCTAGATGTGTCCACATCTCCGTGAGATGACTATTGGACCGGACGGTCGGTAGGTGTAAATATAATAAATATGTATATTAGGTGGCATGAATAAAAAAGATGTCGATAGTTGTGGTCGTAATGCCAAGTGTAAAAACGAGCTATTGCTAACTTCCGAACGCGAAAACCGAGAGCTATTAAAGGCGGAGCCGGACAAGTTTCCGTATTTATACCCAACATTAAACGACCCGAATTTCAATCTTAAAATCGCGGTAAAAAAAGAATTCGTTGACTCGAAATATGATGGTAAAATTTACGATGTAAAAAAACATGCAACACTGCTTAATTCTGTGGAGTATGAATTGATGCCTCAGCAGGCATTTGTAAAAAATTACATGTCTTTCCAGACTCCGTACAACAGTCTATTACTGTTCCATGGCCTTGGTTCTGGGAAAACATGCAGCGCGATTGGGGTGTGCGAGGGCATGCGTGATTACTATGGTCAAATGGGGATAAACAAAAAAATAATAATTGTAGCCACCCCAAACGTCCAGGATAATTTTCGGCTGCAATTATTTGATACTCGCGAGGATAAGCTAAAAATGGTCAACGGGCGTTGGAGTGCAAATGGGTGTATTGGCAATAAGATTATTAAGGATGTGAATCCTACTAATATAAAAAATCTTCCCAGAGAAAAAGTCATCGAATTGGGTACAAAATTAATTAACGCGCACTACGCGTTTTACGGTTACACCCAGTTTTCAAATCTTATCGCGGAGCATGCTGGGAAGGGGCCTCTAGCTCAACGAACGTATAATTTACAGCGAAAATTTGGAGATACAATGATAGTAATAGATGAGGTTCATAACATACGGATAAGCGAAGACAACGCGAATAAGGATATCGGCAAGAATCTGATGTTCTTGGTCAATGCTGCGAGCAATGTTCGTTTATTACTGCTTTCCGCCACCCCCATGTTTAATAGTTACAGAGAAATCATGTGGATAGTAAACCTGATGAATCTGAACGACCGACGGGGAGTGGTGAGCATAAGTGATATATTCGATAAAGCGGGGAAGTTTAAAAAAGTGGGGGATAAACCAGTTGGGAGAGACCTTTTTATTCAAAAAGTCACGGGGTACGTGTCATATATTCGCGGCGAAAATCCATACACGTTTCCCTTTAGAATATACCCTAATCTGTTTGCCCCCGCAAAGACCTTTATGAATATTTCTGAGTACCCGAAATATCAGCTTAACGGCAAGCGAATCCCAGATGATAAGAAAATAGATAAACTAAGCCTGTATTTGACTGCCCCAGCTTCATACCAGGAGTTGGGATATATGTATATCATAAATTCCATCCGAAGTCGCCCCTCGGACAAAAAATTCGGTTACACGGTTCTCCAAAACCCCATAAATGCTCTAAATATCGTGTACCCCAACGAACACCTCCAGTCCATTGTAAATATAACTAGCGACGAGGATAGATTGGCGGCAATCGAGGAATTGATAGACCCGTTTAACCCAGTCGAAGAAGAGGCGGAAGATATAATTATATTAACCGATGCCATAGATATAGACGCGGCGGACATTGCACGCATTGAGCCGCACAAATCAGACATATTCGATAATGAGGCCGCGACGGCGGCGGCAGACATTAGCGATGTAGAGGATAAAGACGCGTTGAATAAAGACAGCCGCAAGAGACGGCGTAAATTGCGCATAGTGGAAGATTCGGATAACGAGGATGGTGCAGCAACAGATGTCGCGGCCGATGCTGCCATTGCTGCCATTGCTGTCGAACCAGATGTGACACTTGATGCTGCACTCACTTCTATAAAAAAACATAGGCGCAAATTGCGTATAGTGGAAGACGAAGACGAAGACGAAGAAGAAAGTCCCAATGCCCAATCCCCTAAAAAATGCCCCGAGGGGTCGGTATTAAACCCCCAGACAAAGCGATGTAATAAAACCAGAAAATTGGGAGTGCCGTCTAAAAAATGCCCCGAGGGGTCAGAATTAAACCCCTCTACAAACAGATGCAATAAAACGAGAAAATCAAAACAGGTCAAGTTGCGAGATGCAGACGCGGCTGACGTGCCTGCGCATATTGTAGAAGGGGAAATATCTCTTGGTGGAGGAAATCGCAATACAGATAGCACGGCATTTATCCATCCCCGAGAGTTGACTGGATTGGCGGGATTGCGTCGCACAATGCTGTTTGACGATACATCGACTCCGTCTGTTAAGGGAAATTTCAGATATAGAGATGGCGCGGAAAGAATATTTGCGCGCGAGCATATTGGGAATTACAGTGCCAAAATAAAATCGATTTGCGACCAAATATATAATGCAGATACGAAAAAAGTATCTGAGGGAATTATCCTGATATATTCTTCGTTTATTGACGGAGGCATTATCCCCATGGCCCTGGCGCTTGAAGAAATGGGGTTTTCGAGATACAATAACCCCGACGGAAAACCGACGAAATCTCTGTTCGCGTCTCCTCCTACTGCAGTAGTTAATGCGCGGACGTTTAAACCCATAACAAAAACAACCCCGTCGGCGAGTCCAGCCCGGTACACAGTAATATCAGGCGATACTCGGCTGTCTCCAAGCATTATCGAGGACGTCAAGCATATCACGAGTGATGCGAATAAAGACGGTGATATAATAAAAGTAGTTATGATTACACAGGCTGGCTCAGAGGGAATCGACTTCAAAAATATTCGACAGGTGCATGTGTTTGAGCCGTGGTATAATATGAACCGGATTGAGCAGATTATCGGGAGAGCGGTGAGAAACTTCAGCCACAAAGCACTTGTATTCGAAAAACGAAATGTGCAGATATTTTTATACGGAACCATACTATCCAATACCGACGAGGAGGCGGTTGATTTGTATGTTTATAGGTTGGCCGAGTCAAAAGCGATTGACATCGGAAAAATAACGCGTCTTCTAAAAGAAACGGCCGTAGATTGCGTGTTAAACCATGAACAGAGCGAATTAAGTATTAAAAATATGCGGAAAATCGATGGGAATAAGGACGTGACTCAGGTGTTATCGACCAATATAACTCTCAATAATTTCATGGTTGGAGATATCCCCAATTCATCAAATTGTGACTATATGGAGCAGTGCACCTTTTCGTGTCTCCCCAGCGCAAAGTCGTCCAAACTGCCAAGAGGGATGATAAATTACGACACATATAATGAAACATTTGCCTTTACCAACATAGACAAAATAGTGCAGCGCATTAAAGTGCTGATGAATGCGCGATTTTTTTACACAAAGAGTGACTTCATAAAAAATATAACAACTCCCGTGGCATATCCTCTGTACCAAATTTATGCTGCCATAACCCACATGATAAATGACAATGTTGAATTTGTTATCGATAAATATGGCAGAACAGGAAATTTGGTAAATATAGGCGACTACTATTTATTCCAGCCCACCGATTTAACTTACCCCAACATATCTATATATGAGCGCTCTACTCCAGTGGATTACAAACATAATATGGTGAAGATAGTGCTGCGTGATAAAATCCACGAAGAGCGGCCAGTGATTGCGCCGACCACACCAGACGGAAGTGCCCTGATGCATGCTTTATTCAACAATTGCTCTGCTGCGATGTGTGCGGCGGAGCCCCACGCTGGGGCAAAATCGGCAGATGTGTGGTATTCTAATGCGCTAGCCCCCCTAAGTGAGTTGGTCTCCGCACTTGGCAACACAAACTTGGGTAACAGTGACGTCGGCACGACATTTTTTGAACTAGTGGTTGAACACGCAATAGATTTTTTAATGATGCATGATTTAATTACCGCGCTTAATTATTTGGTCACACATAACACTGGAAAGACCCGCGATTCTCCCGATATGCCGATGGCATCGTGCTATACGTATGACCAGTTTATTCGAGTAGTGAATGCGTATATCCAGTCGAAAATAATGATATCTGAGGGGACTCAAGGCATATTAATATTTAATGGAGTTATGATGGAAAATCTTAATGTAATTATTAATAGAGAGGGTGAATGGAGTTTGGGGGAGCAAACAGACCGGCGCATATTTTTCAAAGAAATTAACAGCCGACATAATATAAAATTTAACCCAGAACGGTTCGCTGCCCCACTGGGATTTATCGGATTCAACACATACAACAAAAATATTCCGAATCCCGATAAATATATGGTATTCAAAACAATTGATATGTCTGTCAGTCGCAATACGGGGACCAGGTGCGACCAGGCAGGGCGGCATAAACTTATGGGTCAACTGAATATTATTGCCCAGTCGTCAAATATTACAGCCGCCATTGAATTGCCCAGCAATTCCGTTGCTGATTTATGCATAAAGCAAGAAATGCTACTCCGATACCTGAACAAAATTAAACGGAATGGCAAAACGTGGTTTATAGACACGTCGACAGAAATTTTGTATGAAAATAGAAAGCGGCAGTTAAAATAATTGATGGCCGCATTATGATGTTTTATTGTACTGTTATAGTATGACATCATCAACTGCACTAAATTCCGATGCACTGAATATAGGACTTCTCCGAGAAGAATACGTGATGGCACTTACAAAATATGGAGAGGCATACGAAACATATATGGAGCAACTATCGGAGAATGACGGCTCAAAATACGTCCAACTTCCCAACAGAGCGTGGTGGGGAGAGGGCGCCTTATCCGAAGGGGCCGCCAATGATGCCGACGACTGCGAATCAATGTGCGCCAGCAACTCCGAATGCAGCGGCGCTACGTTCAATTCGACATTAAAATACTGCTGGATAAGAAGTGGAAATGCAGCTCTATCAGTAAACAAGGATACATCTGCTATCGTGCGCGCAAATAAACACCGACTTCAAGTCCTTCGCGCACTGAATGCGCACGTAAACCAGTTGAATAAGAAATTGCTATCTACAATAAAAACAAATTCGGAATATCAAAATGCGCGCGAGGTTAAGATAGACGACATATCTGCATCGTTAGAAAAGGACCGCGCCAAATTGGGGGATGAAAACAGAAAATTGGTGGCAGAACTCGAAGAATACGCAAATGTGGCAGAAAATGTGGACAACCAATCATTATATGCAGCTAGGGAAAATTGGCTTCTTTTATTATTAGCCATATTGGCGGCATTGCTTGTTTTTTACGCAATATATAATGTGGGTAAGCTAAATATGCGCGAAAGCGCAGCAGCTCTTACATCGCCATTCACCTCACGTACCAATTGATAATTATTTAGCTTAACAACATATATCTACATGTTACTTTTTATCACGTATTGCATTATTGGAATATTTACCTGCATGTGGATATATATTCGACTGAAACATAAGTTCTGGACAGCACAGCCCGTGTTTCATTTCTACGATTTTTTGTATTGGATTAAAAATGTGGGCATTATTAATAAGCATCTTCCCTGTAAAAATAAATACACAAATTTTGCTGAAATACAAACAATCAACTATTCTAATGTCAGTGAGTCACAAATATCTAGATTTATGGCGTTCATCCGATTGAATTACCTAAACAACGGAGATAACATATTCGCCCCACAGCGAAATAACGTATTGCCATATTTTAAAAATAATAACCAGCCATGTTTTTGGTCGTTTTATATGGCACCAACACAGTACTGTGACTCACATAATAATGTAATTACCGACCATATTATTGCCGGATGCATTACCAGTCGCCCAATGCAGGTATTTATTGGGACGGCCGAATTACCCGTATATTACGTCGATTACCTATGCGTGGATAAATCAAAGCGCCGCCAGAATATCGCCCCCCAACTTATCCAAACCCACGAATATTACCAAAGTCACCACAATAAGAACATCAGCGTGAGCATTTTCAAACGGGAAGCGGAACTAACAAATATCATCCCATTCACGAGTTTTACCACGTTCTGCTATAGAGCGGATATATGGAAACGCCCTCCACCCAAACTACTCTTCCTCTCACTTGAGAACGGAAGTGGAACTAATATATATTACTGCATAAATTTCATAAGAACATTCCAGTCAAGCAACACCATTATAGTCATGCCTTCAATGGAAAATATTATAGAACTTATCCAATCAGACAATATGCATATAAAAATCTTATTCATGGGCAAAGATATTGTGGCCATATATATATTTAAACGAACGTGCGCGACGTTGGATGCAGCTGGGGAAATTGTAACTTGTATATGCTCAATAAAAGCCGAATCTATAACTCACAACCAATTCATGATTGGATTTCATAATTCCGCCTGTGCGGTGATATCTAAAATAGACGCAAAAATTGGATATTTGGCAATAGAAAATGTATCAGACAATAATTTGATACTAAATGGCCTTGCTAATCGGCGGCATATTATGGATATTCCCAATGCGTATTATTTCTACAATTTTGCGCACGAACCATTTAAATCTACCAAAGCAATTATGCTCATTTGACCTCTTTTTTTGTACCGCGTCTAGTTTTTTGTTTTGTCGTCTTTATAGCGGCTTTTGCTGTCTTAGCGGGGGTGTGCCTTGCCTTTACGGATTTTCTTTTTGACGCGGATTTTCTTTTTGACGCGGATGGTCTAGTTTTCTTAGTGCGGTGCATTTTGGCATCTGGCCGATAATTAAGGAACCACTCATTAAACTCAGACGACCCCTTGACATCTTTTAACTGCGCAAACTTTTTTGATTTGTTCGCCCGCAGTTCACTCACCGTTTGTTGATGACCCACGCAATTTATGCTAAATCGCCGCAGTACTCCCCGCTGCGCTAATTTATTGTGATTTTGGACTTCAAACAAAAATTTTGCCATGCATAAGATTCTATCAGTATTGTAGTATGAACGATTGGCATATAAAAATGCCAAATACATACTCAGCATTGTATCAATTGTGGCTATTTTTATAGACGCGCCATGGACATGAATAATATTATAACTATGACATGCAACGGGCTTGTAAATAAACGCGACTGAATTCATGTTTACGCGGACCTCATAGTGTGTTGGTATTATTTCTTCTACATTTGCGTGTTCAATAATGCTCACATTATTAAAATTGTTTTCCTCCAACTTGTGCCTAAGCGCATCAGCCGCCTTCTTGGGGGTTTCAGACAGCACATCGAAGTCGGGTATTTTTCCCACGGCGCGACGGGCGTTTTTTGGCATATATCGCGAATAAACATACATTGCATATCCACCAAAGAATACAACGCCCTCGCGCAAAAGAACTGATAGTGCGGTAGTATATATGTCGGTTTCCAGTTCGACCTTATTTTTGTCTGTTGCGCTGGACAACGACGATTTGCTGCTCAGATGTGATAAGTCCGACACATGACTGAAATCCATGGGTCGCTGAAATTCTACCGCCAAACAGTTCTTTGATGATATAGGATAGTACTTATTTAGCAATGTTAACCGCTTCATAACTTTTTCCCATCTCCCAACATCCCCACGGGGCCTTGATAATTCCAAATACATACTCATCCGCAAAAAATTGGGAGGGGCGTAGTGTATTTGTGATTTTACGATAGCTTCTGTCTGAAGAGCGTTAAACAGCTTACTGTGCAACTGAGTGATGTCCGCTACAGGAATAAAATTAACAAACACTTTGTACGTCCCGTGATGCTGTCCCGATTTGGCCTCTACCTCTATGAACCCGTGGTCAGCATAGATGTCTGCCAACTTCGTGGCATCCTCCATTGCGTTGGGCGAAAAAAAATCATAATCAGGTATTTCAATGTTCGGGTTATAGAATTGTGAATGTTTTGGAAGTATGTTATTTACTGCCGTTCCTCCGTACACAACCAACTTGTTGGAAATAATGAATTTTTCGACAATCGCCAACATCTGCTTAACTTCTGCCGAATTTACTATCTGTTCCCCCTGGATGCTTTCTGCATGGTCAATTGCTGAACGCAGAATAGCCAATTCACAATCAGCAAATGACAAACCATTACATATATCTGGACGCATAATATATTATGATATATTATAATATAATATATGCTGGCGAAAAGTTCTCGAACAGGTGGGACACGCAAGCACACGCGTCGAACCACACATAAATCTAACCCGAGTGTTGGTAAAATGAAACATGGAACGCATTTCAAGCTACGGGCGAATCGCCGCAAGCATAAGACGCGGCGGCGCTTGACTAGGGGTGGTAATGGAACGCCCCATCAATTTTTAAATGTTGTCACTCCATCTACAAGCAAGATTAATTGCACCAATATTAGTGAGAGAGATATAAAATCTAACTTTTTGCTGCAGTTACATAACCCAGCGAGTAGGCGCATAAAAAGTGCGATTGTTGATGACTGCTCCACCGCGGGAAGTAGCGGGTCGTACAACACCACATGTGTGGCAAAGTTAAATAGTCACGTGTGCATTAATTCTGATAAAAAGGTTCTTGTTCGCACCAGCAAAACCGCCGTAGCCAGAGAAGATATGATGGAAATGACTAAATCAGTCGAAAACGCATTGTTTATGTCGGAGTACAAGTTGGGGCCCAAGATATATGATGTGCAGTATACCTCCGATGGAAAAGTCTCGTACATAATGGAGCTGTTTGACATGGATTTGCATGGCTATATTGAGTACTTAAATACACAGCCAATCGACGATTTGGCGCAAAAAATACACGAGGCGCTTGTCACTCAAACCCAATATATATTGAAAACTATGATTAAATATGACTTGAGTTGCATTGACATAAAGCCTGGTAACGCGGTTATTAAGGTAGTTAATAAGATACCAGTTCTACGATTCATAGACGTCGATGCCGACTATTGTAAAGAAATAAATCAAATGGTTGGTCCCATTAAAAAATCACTGTCTATGTTGAATTATAATAAGGAGGACCGAAATGAATTTATGTATAAATATCTGATGGTACTATTTGCAAATCATCTCCACGGACAGAATCATAATTATTTGTTTCAGGTAATAAGACAATTGGTGGATGAAAAAGACCAAGTTGTTATGTTGCATCTAATAAGAAATAACCCAGAAATATCTAGAGTTGCCAGACACTATTTTAGGTTGAACCCCGACTCCTACAATGACATGTTTAGCAACGCCAAATACTTTGCATTTGATATTCCCGAATTAGACCAAACCAGGCCCCGAGGAAGGGTTTAAGTTGGCGTCAGTTTTTCTATTTACGCAGTCAGTGTCCTATTCCTTTTTGGAGCAGCTTTATTCTGAAATAAGCCAATTATTTCAGAATATTGTGTTATTAGCGCGCGTTTAAATATCAAAGTTATAAAAGTCCGACGAAATATTCCTGGTCGCATAGGACAGCTCGGGGTCCTGTTTTGGGGGAGCGGGTATAGTAACAGGAACATATCTAAGTCTTTCTGGCTTCAGCACAAATGCGTACCCCCCGTTATCGAAAAACACGTCATTTTCCTCCACGTTCACATCTACCGACTGGTACCGCATGGCCAGCATCTGAATTCCCATTTCGCGCATAACAGTTGAGCTTGGGTTGGGTGGAGAACTGCCGGCGTCGGGCATTCCGATTGTCATGTTAAGTTTGTTATACTCGATTAGCTCGTTGATATCTGGCGTGTACTTAATGTCGTGGTAGGGAAGTGCGCGCATAAACATCGAGTTGCTTGTCATGTTTACGTATTCTCTGAACAGTTCTGACTCAAGAAATGCAGTATTACTCCTATCCACAATAATCACAATTTTTCCCGCCAATTTATTCAGAGGGGTACTTCCGAAGTTATTTCCCTGATTTTCATAGCTGAATTCTTTTCCGAGCAAAAGAGAGTCGTACGATTCCAATATCTCCGCAAAATTATCGTACATGGACTGGTTCGCGCTACGAATCCGCAGGTGCACAATTATGGGGTCGAGCGGATTGGGCGCCCCCGCGCTCGCAAAAGCGTAGTTTTTCAATATGCCAAGCACTTCGGAAAACCCGATATAATTAAATGTCTCTTTCACGCAGAAATTATCGCTCGTTGTCGTCGACACAACTGGCTGGTCGTTTATCGAAAATATCTCAAAGTCTAGGCCCCGCACCCCCTGCTTCAGCAGGGTTTTCAGCACACACACATCGACATAGTCGTTCGAATAATCGCCCCCACTACAGCAGTTGTACGCAGATTTAATATAGTAATCGCGCAAGGGGTATGTATCACTAGATGACCGTATTTTCCCGTTAAGTGTGTCGTAAATAGCCTGCATATTTTTGCACTCCCTCACCATTAACCCGTTGGTGAACAATGTCCCCGAATAATAAAAATGGTATAGAAATGCCACCACCACAACGACGGCCGTCACTACTACTATTGCGGTAACGGCCGTCTCTTCTTTCAATTCTGATAACTGGTTTACCGAATCATGGACAGCGCTCTTAATTTCATCCATAATATAACGTACTGTTATATTATGGACACATATATTTATCTACAGGACGCCCCATTAAAATCGCGAAAACATATATATAGATTTTGTGGCCGCAAAATAAGCCCCCCCAAATAAAATGCTCGTCGCCAATATGCCGTTTATGTTATAATTCCCATCCATGTTAAACAGTGCCGGGACATATTTAAAAACAACCTGCCGAACAATGGGCATCTGGAAGAGAAAGAACAGCACCGCCACCAATATGGGGTATTGCAATTCCGAGTACAAGTCTGAAAATTCCTTTTCGTGGCGTTGCTTATTATAATATGAATTTACTATGTCATTCTCCTGATATTGCTCCTGTATATAATCGCTGTGCTGCTCTTCGGGGGCAATATAGTGGGGCTGGATGGACGCATCATGGGTGATGGACGTGGTATCTCTTGGGATGTCTCTACTGGGCAATTTCGTTGCGCCAGTGGTACCAGCCTGTTGCAACCCACTAACAATTTGACTAATAG
>Ga0233415_10001213_pt1 | contig 11311 bp, 8 predicted proteins | sample Na_anoxic_12_MG_FD_188631 | JGI IMG/M metagenome (GOLD analysis project Ga0233415, IMG submission 188631) | Seawater microbial communities from Saanich Inlet, British Columbia, Canada - Na_anoxic_12_MG | ecosystem: Environmental > Aquatic > Marine > Inlet | place: Canada: British Columbia...
TGGGTGATAGTGAAGAAGATAGAGCATTCACCTTTTGGGTAAGGCCACAGTATAAAACACCATTAGGTAATAATGTACTTATCTTATCAATTGTAAATAATAGTGGAAAGGTACAATTTAATACTAGTGGGTTGCCTACTTTTGGTAATGCAATATCCATTGGAGACTGGGTAGAAATAAGAGGAACCCAATCATATAATGGGATTGGTAGAGTTATTGAAATAATAGGTGACTCAATTGTTATAGATGAAACTTATGTGGATGATATAATTACAACAGGTTCACCTAGTTTTAATAAGGAGGCAACTAATAATTTTATGATTTATGAAAATGATTTATTACCACCAACTCAACATGTTTCGTTTACATATACACCTAATTGGTTTATTATGAAGATAAATGAAACTTATTATAAATGGGAATTACCACAATCATTAATTAAGGGTGAATGGTATGCTATGGTGATTAATTTAAACTCCACTGCAAGACAGTTAGGATTATTTGTTTATAATACTCTTGAAACATCTGGTGTTGTCAATCCAGAATTCACATCTACTTTAAATCTAATATTTAATAAAACTCAAAATTACACCCCAACATCCGTGATAGATGATCAGGCTTGGAAACTTTTAGGTTGTGAAACAGATTTAACAAATATAAGAATTTGGAAAAAGCCTATAGAAGAAGAATTACAATCCTTAATACTTAGTCAATACGTTGTAAAGGATACACATCTGACCTTACTTTTAGACAATGCCTCCCCTCAATTATTATTACAAGATGTAACAGACGCCAGATAACCTGGAATATATATTACAAATAACTTATTAATGGAAGATAACTCAAAAGACAGGTTTAGAGATAGTATTGGTGATTTACTTAATGATTTACCAGACGAGGTACCTGGATTAGATGAAACACCTGAATTACCTAAAGTAAGAGTAGAAAGTACACAGGCAGTTGCATTAACTAAAGCTAAAGGAAAAGCTAAAAAGGTAATGTCCAGTTTACTTAAATTTTACTTAAGCGAGGAAATTATTGCGGAGCATGAATATATTCAAGCAAAGTCTCAATTAGACGAATACGCATTAGGTATGTTAATCCGACAAATGGAAAATAGTGAAATAGCTATTTCTACATTAATGGACACAATCCACGAAGGTGATGTATCACCAAGAATGTTTGAGGTACTTAGTGATTTACAGAGGACTCTTTTAGATATTATTAAAAGCCAAACTATGTATATGGTTGCAATTGAAGAAAATGCTAAAAAGACATCGAGAGATATTGATGTTTATCATGGTAGTACCGAAACTAATTCCAAAAAGCAAAGTGGTATTAAATCAAGAGGGACAAAAGATTTAATGAGAGCTTTACAAGAAACTATTAACGAAGAAGATATACAAGATGTCGATAGCGATGAAAATGAAAATGAAGAATAATTATATTCTTACACAAGAAGTTCCCCAGACCGAAAGAAAAACTGAAAGTGGATTAATTATTCCTGGAGAAAAGTATAATAGGATTGCTTTAGTTTTAGAAGTAGGAGGTGATCTAGAAGTTAAGAAAGGTAATAAGATAATAAAAACAATAGGAAAGGGTACTGAATATACTTTGGATGGAAATAAATATGAAATCTTACATATAAATAGTATCTTGGCCGTAATAGAAGAAGATGGCACAGAAACCACAAGCACCTAGCGCAGGATTTGACTTTAATGTTGGGAAAGCCCAACAATCTTTTTCATGGACTAGTGAAGCAGTAGAACAGTTAATGTTTGCGATAGAAGAAGGCTATAAAATCCAAACCACTCCATTTTATGAAGGCAATCCTAATTTAAGAAAGGGTAATATTGTTTTTAATTATACTCCCGAAGAACTTAAAGAAATTAAAAGGTGTGCAAAGGATATTGTATATTTTGCAAATACCTATTGTACTGTAATGACCGATGAGGGGTTGCAGACTATTACATTAAGACCTTACCAAGAAGATATGTTAAGGCAATTTCAATCAGAAAGATTTAATATATGTTTAGCAAGTAGGCAAGTTGGAAAAACAATTTGCTCTTCTATTTTTATTGCCTGGTACTCTTTATTTAATTTTGATAAGAACTCTCTTATACTTTCAAATAAGGGAGCTACAACAAGAGAAATTATTGATAAAGGTAAAACTATACTAGAACATTTACCATTCTTTTTAAAACCAGGTACTCTTAAATGGGATGTATTTAATTCTAAGTTTGATAATGGTTGTAGGATAATAGGCCAAACTACCACGAAGAAAGCAGCAATTGGTTTTACTATTCATTTATTATTCATGGATGAGTTTGCTCATATACCTGCAAATTTTGTAAATACTTTTTATGAAAATGTATATCCAACGGTATCTGCATCTGCTAATTCCAAAGTTATTATAACAAGCACCCCTAATGGCTTCAATAAATTCTATGACATATATACTGCTGCAGATAAAGGGCTAAGTGAATATACACCCTTTAGAGTGGATTGGTGGGATGTACCAGGGAGAGATGAAAAATGGATGAAACAAGAAGTTGCAAACCTAGGTAGTGAAGAAGCATTTAATAGACAATATGGAAACCAGTTTATAGCTAGTTCATCATTGCTATTAGGTGCAGATAGTCTTAAAAAATTAACCTCAAACCAAATAGAATTTGTACATAGAGAAATGGTAGAGTTTGAAGATGAACAGGTAGATTATTCTGGTTTGTTATGGGATCCTGAATTTAATTTGGATGATACTGAAGAGGATGAAAATTATTGGTGTTTTTCTGTTGATATTGCTGAAGGGACTGGTGGAGATTATTCTATTATTAATATTTTTAAAATAGAGCTCATGGAGGAGAAGGATTGGAAGAAGGTAACTTCACCTGGTAGCTTTATTGATTTTTACAGAATTAGGCAAGTGGGCAGATTTAGAAGTAATGATCATACGATTGAAGAGTTTGCAAAATCTCTTTATATTTTAACTTATGATGTTTTTCATTCAGAGAATGTAAAATTAATTATAGAATGGAATCTGTTTGGTGGCGAATTAATAAAAAGAATGGAAACCGTATTCCCACAGAGAAATGATTTTGATGAAGAGGCAGTAGTTAAATTTAAACACCGTATAGATGCAAGAACTAAACAATTTGGATTAAAGGTAAAAAAGGATAACAAACCTATTTTTTGTCAAAACTTCAAAAAATACATAACTCAGAATAAAATAATTATAAAGGATAAGCAAACGGTATATGAAGCAGCAACTTTCGGTAAAATGCCAAATGGTACTTATGCAGGACAATTAGGCCATGATGATTTAATAATGACATGTATAAATAGTTCTGAATTCTTCTTTACATTAGATTTTTCCGATTTTGCTGAAGAGATTCATGATGTAGCAGAACAAGGCATTCAAGATAAAATTGATACTATCTTAGAACAAGATGCAAAAGGAGGACAACTGAATTTCGATATCTATGACCTGGTATAAAAAGTTATAGGTTAGTGGATATATAAAAAAAGCAAATAAAAAAAATAATATAAGATGGCACTAGATCCGAAAATCGCTTCGATTAAAGCTGCAGGAACATACAGATTTGAGTTTGACAAGTCTCAAGTAGTTAGTATTCCTGCCAATCAGACAAGATTAATTGTCGGTTTCTCTAAAACAGGACCTTTTAATACTCCGGTATTTGTACCTGACACCGCATTCTTTAAACAAGTTTATGGTGATATTGATAGAAACTTAGAAAGAAAGGATTCGTTTTTCCACAGAAGCTGTTTAGCAGCATTGGAAAGAGGACCTATTCTTGCACTTAATCTCTTAAACTTAACAGCTGCCGATAAGGTAGAGTATATTAAATTTGGTACAGCATCAACCCCTGACGTTCAGGCTAATGCTGGTGCCTTAGGTGAATATCAAAACTTCTATAACAGAGATAAATTCTTTTATCCTGACTCAGATTCATTCTTGGATAATGTAGGAGCAAATAAATTAGACTTTAGTTCTACTACGACTAATGATTTATTAGACATGGTTAATTTAGGACAAAATCCTTTATCAGTTATTGTAAGAAAATCATCAGCTGCAAACTCTACAGGGTTTAACGTAACCGCAGAAGAATGGTATGGTGCTGCAAATGTACCAGGCTATTTAAATAAAGATAGTTTAGTATCTGACTTCTTAGTAGATATATTTGTAATTGATGGAAACTTTGGTGGGGATTTTGCTTCGGCTACTCCTTATGAAAGGTTTGAATCAGATCCAATATTCCAAACTTACTTTGATGCTACACAAGGATTACAAAGAAGATTATTTGATGCTGATGCAACTGATACTAAGATTGCTGAATTCTTTAACGAATCAGAAGTTAGTGTTATTGCAACTTATACTGCATCATTACTTCCTAACTTTACAGATCTATTAGGTAATAACCTTTTTGTAGAAAAAGTTGTTAATGCTGATACAGCATCTACAGGTTTATTCTGTGCTGTGAATGAAGATCTATTTGATGGTGATACGTTAATTGATGGTGTTGCAGGAGGAATTGATTTAATAGGTCATAACCTCGAATACACTCAATCTACTTCAATCCAAGATGATGTTAACTTCTTATCATATAGTGGATCAATTGTTTCCGATTTAAGTTATGCCGGAACTGGTAGTACACCGAATGTAATATCACAAGGTTCTGAAACTATTTCTGTAGTTGCATTATCAAGTACAAATATTCAAATTCAATTACAAGGTGTCGTAGGTGATCCTCTATTTGATGCATTCTCTGCGATGTCTGCAAATAGTTCAACAGCAGTAGGAACATATATCTTAGGATTAGTTAATGGAAAATATATCCCAGTTATATCTCATCAAGTTGTAGGTAACACTGTAACATTAGTAATGTCAGGTGTTGGTTCAACAATAGCAGACTTTGGTACAATAGGTTCTACATATACATATCTTAATGAATCTGACTTTGGTTTTGTAACTGATGAACTTCCACTCGCCGATCCTTCAAATTCTAATATTATTGGTGGATACGGTTCAACATTATATAGCCAATTTTCAAATGGTACTCTTACTGATGGTGATGAGGCTGTTTATGAAGAGGCTGGAATTCAATATACTTCATTCTTAGTGTTTAACGCATTAGATTATGGATTTATTCATACTGGTTCGCCTACAACAGGTGGTAATACAATTGCAATATCTGATTCAGAATATTATTTACCTTCTGTTCAAGTTACACCTTATGAACAAGATTCATTTGATACAATAACACCACATGCGCAATTTACAGTAGGTGGTGCTGGTACATTCTTAAACTCTGATGCCGCTGCTTATGCCGTTGGTACTTTAGGAATCCAAACACTTAAAGGTGCTAATAATGTTTCTATTGATATTATAGCAGATTCAATTTCTGAAACTGCATTGAAACCTAACCAGGTATTAATATTATCTACTAATCCTGATGCTGCTGATGTTAAGGTTGGAAATTATTTAGTACACTTTGAAGGATCTGTTAGCATACCGCATTCACGATTAACAAGAATTAATGTTGTACAAGGCGGTTTAACAAATGCTGAGTACAGTACTATACCTTCAGGTAAAACTGCATTATTAGTAACATGCCAAAGTGAAGTTTCAGTAACTACCGCAGGTGCTATTAAAAAGGTGGAGTTATATTATCCAATTGATGCATGGGTAGATTACTTAAATGTATTTACATTAGATGGTTTTAATTTAACACCTGCCCATTGTCCAAATGGAACTAATGGAAGACAAAATGAAATTCTAAACGGTACTTTAAATGGAACTAATTTATTTAAAGCATTAACCAATAGAGAAGTAATTAACTTTAGATATATTGTAGATACATTTGGAAACGGTATTGAATCTGGTTCTAAATCAATTTATACAGTATTAGCATCTACAAGGAAAAATGCATTCGCAATATTAAATGCTCCTTCTGCTAAAGACTTTAAGGATAATACGGATCCATCATTTAAAGATCTCACTGGAGGTTTATCATCTAGATTTATTTCTGAAGGTGGAAATCTTTCACTGAATCCTACTGTTAGATACTCATTACCATCTCAAACACAAGGTGCGAGTTGGGGAGCATTCTATTACCCATTCATTACTGTTAGGGATTTAGGTAGAAATATAAATGTTGTACCAGCTGCATACGTTTCAAATAACTTTATTGCAAAATATGAAAACGCATTACCGTGGTCATTAGTTGCCGGAGTTCGTCGAGGTGTTGTAGGTGGAACTGGAGTTGTAGGATTAGAAATTAATCTTGGAAAAGAGGACAGAGAATACTTAGAACCATTTGGATTAAATCCAATTGTATTCCAAAGTGGAACTGGGCCAACAATCTTTGCAAATAAAACTGCACAGCAGACTACTAAATCTGCATTAAGTTCTATTAACTGTAGAGAGGTTGTAATTTACATCCAAGATGGAATTGAAGCAATCCTTAAAAACTATTTATTTGAATTTAATACAGCTCAAACTAGATTGGAAATTAAAACACTTGCTGATAACTTCTTATCAACAGTTCAAAATGATGATGGTGTTTACGATTATAAAAACGTAATGGACGAAACTAATAACACACCAGAAGTTATTGATCAAAATGTTGGTATCTTAGATACATACATTGAACCAGTAAGAGGAATGGAAATTCTTGTACAGAGAACGACTATTTTGAAAACAGGAGCTATTAGTTCAGGAAACTTCCAATAAGAGGAAACTAAAAGAGAATATATAAAAAAAATAAAATAAACTATGCCACTACCACATTATACCCAATCAAGGGCCAGTAGCCAAAGGTACGAACCTATTCAGCCTAACCTTTTCGAGGTGACAGTATTTTCACCATTAGGGGATGATACGGGTTTAGTCCTGGAGCAAGTTAAAACTATTGGGGGTTTAAATAACTTAAACCCAGCTGTAGATGCAGTAGGTCAGAAATACAAATTCGCTGACCGATCATTTGCAAGTATGCCAGGTCAAACATTTATGGATCTGACTATTAACTTTAGTCTTAACTTAAATGAAGCTAACGAAAATTACATTTACAATACATTCCGTAATTGGTACAAATTAATCTATGATCCATTAACTGGTGAAATGGGGTTAAAGAAAGACTATGTTGGAAGTATGATCATTGTACAATATAACAGAGCAGGTGATATCTTTAGAAAGATTACTTGTAAAGATGTATTCCCTACAGGTCAACCTGATTTTGTAGATGAATTAAACTATGAAACTCCAGATCCTGCTGAATTATCAATGACTTATCGTTGTGATCATTGGGTTGAAGAAAATGTTGGAGCAGTATAATAGCTTTTTTAAATATTTTATAGAAAACTGGCTTTAGGGCCAGTTTTTTAGTCCTTGCCCCAATATATATTATAAATTATATAATCTAAACATATGACTATCTTTAAAGTAGAAAACACAGTAGATGGAAAAGTTTATGTAGGTTATTCAGTTAATGATAACCCTAACAACTTAGGCGCAGGTAAATACATCAAAAGAGCAGTTAAAGATTTTGGTACAAGATCTTTTAAAAAGACTACTCTTGAAGAATTTGAATCTGATGAATCATTAAGCTATATGATGGAACGGCTAGAATTTTGGATAAAAGAATACAAAGCCGATAATTCTAAATATGGATATAATGAAAGCGTACAAGAAATGATTCCACAAAAAAAGAAACTTACAAAAAAATTACAAGTTCTCTTAACCCCAGAAGATGAAGATAATTTAAATGCAATTATTATCGAAAAATCAATGGAAAATAAATCAAAGCCGATGCCAGTATCTAGGTATGTTAGACAATTAATAGTTGAGCATATTGTAGACGAGACATCCCCTGAAAAACAATTAATAAAAATTAAGTAATTATAATTATGTCAAAAGAGCACAACGAAAATATTCAAAAAGAGTTTGCTGAATCTGAAGGTATTGTAGATACGCCATCTGAAGTAAAAACAAACAAGGAAGGTAAGATTACAGACTTAGGTACAGTAGATACCAGTAGAGGTTCTGGTGTAACATCAGTAGATGATCCAGAAATACAAAGAATACAATCATTAACTGGGTATCACAAATTAGATTTATCTGTATTCCCATCAGGTGGTCAGTTTTATAGAGAAGATTTTGAAATTCATATCAGAGCCGCAAGGGTTGGTGAGATTAGAGAATTCTCTACTTTAGATGAAGAAAACATTTTAGATGTTGATGAAAAGCTAAACTCCCTTCTGGTGAACTGTACAAAAATTATGTATGGTAACCAAAGAGGATCTTATAGAGATGTTTTAGAGGAGGATAGAATATATCTAGTCTTATCTATTAGAGAGCTAACATTTAAAGATGGTGAAAACAAACTCATGATGCCGGTTGGAAAAAAGAAATGTTCATCAGGTACTTGTAAATCACAAGAGTCGGTTGAGCTTAGAACTAATAATCTTCAATTTAATGAAGCTGATGATTTATTAGAAAAGTATTATGATCATCAAAATAAATGTTTTACGGTTCCAACTAAAAATCATGGTGAATTAACAATAGCACCACCGACAATTGGTGTTATGAGAGCCATTACTGATTGGATACGAAAACGAGAAGAACAGAATTTGCCTTGGGATAAATCATCCCTTGCTATTCTACCTTATATACAAAGAGAATGGAGGGGATTTAATGATAAGGAAATCTTTTCTGCCATTACTAGCTTTCAAGGCTGGGATGCTAGCAAATATTCAATTATCTATAGATTAGTAGAGAAAGCGAAAATTGGAGTTAAACCTGAGTTTATCTATCCATGCGAAGGGTGCGGTGCGGAGGTCGCCGTTCCGCTCACGTTTCCCGGCGGGATCAAAGCTCTCTTTATTATTCAAGATATCTCTTCTGAACTTTTATAAAGTCCGAGTTCTATTATTAGAAAAGTTGCATCTCCAACCATCTGAGTTGGATTTGCTTCCGTTCTATGAATATGAATTTACTTTAGAAATGTTTAATGAGATTCTTAAGGATCGTAACGATGAGGATAAACAGAATACTCAATCGCATTCGGATAAATATAATACGGACAGCATGCAGAAGTCTATGACTAAACAGATGAGTTCATTTAAAACTCCATCTATGCCAAAGATAAGTATGCCTAAGTTTTAAATAAATATATCGAATGGCTGCTGTAACACTTAAAGATTTAATGGATCCTTTATCTAAGATAGAGGCCGCTGCAACAGAGACTAACGAAAAATTAGATGCTCTTATTGCAGTTTCCACTGGCGGTGGCGGTGGCGGTGGATTAGATGCTGCTATCATGGGCCAACTTCAAGCACAAACTGCTTTGTTAACTGCTATTGAAGCAAATACCTCAAGGAGCCCAATGGCAGGTATTTTTTCCAGAGGTGGTAAAGAGAAGAAACAGGTTGCAGGTGCTGGGTCAACATTAGATCTTTTGGGTGTAGGTGCTAAGAAAACCGCAACAGGAATGTTACTGTGGAGTTTAGTACCTAAGAAAGCGGTTACTAAATTTACAGACTTTGTAACTAAAACCTTTGAAACATTAGCAAACCAAAATCCAAAAGACGTTAGAAAAGGAATAGATAACCTTGATCTTATGGGTGGTGCAATTCTTAAATTTTCTAAAGCATTAGCATTATCAGCAATTTTATTAATACCTGGTATGATAGCTATACCGTTCTTGTTAGCATCAATCGTAGTGATGGGTGGTGCTATGGCTTTATTAGGGGCATTAAGTAAGCCTATCAATAAAGGTGCTAGGTCACTTGATAGGATGGGTGATGCCATAAAATCATTTGGGATAGGCTTAGGGCTCTTTGCTTTATCTACTATGCTTATTTTAATGGCGCCAATTCTTTTAGTAGGAATGGTTGCATCAATAGTTTTAATAGGTGGGGCTATAGCCTTACTTGGTGGTAAAAGAATGTCTAGAAGAATTAGGAAAGGTTCTCTTAGCCTCGCTCTTTTAGGTATTGCCCTATTGCCATTTTCGTTAGGTTTAGTAGTATATAGTAAAGTAACGAAAAAGTTTACACTTATGGATGTTCTAATCCAAGGTGCTACAATTCTAGCAATAGGTGTGGCCACGGCAATAGTAGGTAAATTTGGACCGCAGAATATTTTATTAGGTGCTCTTGCATTGGCGGTAAATGGTTTAGGATTATTAGTATTCACTATGGGATATACTCCCTTTGCAGAAGCTACTAGAGGAATGAAATGGAAAGATGTTGGAATACAGAGTGCCATCTTGGTAGCTGTTGGTGGAATTATGGCATTAGCAGGCCTGGCAGTAACTGCATCGATGGGGGCTGCATTATTAGGACCGGCATTATATGCAGCCGCAGGTGGGGCTCTTTTATTATTGGCACCTGGTTTGGATGCCATGAAGAAATTAAATTATAAGAAAAAAGATGCCGAAAATTTAACATGGACATTAGGTGCTGTTGCAATGGCATTTTCTGGCGCGAAGCCTGATGAAGGATTCTTTAGTAACATAGGAAATATGTTTGGGAGAGTTTTACAAAGCGGTGGTGGTATTGCTGCCGCTGCAATGTACGGTGTTGCTGGTGTGGCATTACAAGAATTGTCAAAAGGTCTTGCTGCATTTAAGGCTATAGGATTTACAGCAGAAGATTCTAAAGAACTTGCTATTGCATTAGGGTCTGTTAGTGGTGCATTTGCTCAGGCTGGTGGAGAACCTGCAAGCCCAGGTGGATTGTTTGGAGCAGTATTTGGAAATACATTTAGTCCTAATGCTACCGAAAGAGGTATTGAATCTGTTATGGATTCTGGTAAAGCCCTTTCAGAAATTACAAAAGGATTGGCTGCTTTCTTAGATCTTAAGAAAAGCTATGGGCTAGATGAAAAGGCATTTCAACCAGGCGGATTCCTTAATGTAGCCATAACAGATACATTAGGATTCTTAAGTAAAGCTTTTGCTTCAATTGGAGGTATGGAGACTGAAGATGGTTGGGGTCCTTTTAAGTGGGATGAAAATAAAGTTGAAAAAGGTATAGACGCAGTTAAGGGATCAGGTAAAGCTCTTGCTGATATAACAGGAGGTTTAAAAGCATTTTTAGATCTACGAAATAATTACGGTTTAACAGCAGAGTCTTTTGCAACAGGTGGTTATTTACAAGTGGCGGTGGCAGATACGTTAGCATTTGTAAGTAAAGCTTTTGCCTCAATTGGTGGAGAAGAGACTGAAGACAGTTGGGGTCCTTTTAAGTGGGATGAAAATAAAGTTGAAAAAGGTATAGATGCGGTTAAAGG
>Ga0233415_10001215_pt1 | contig 11288 bp, 12 predicted proteins | sample Na_anoxic_12_MG_FD_188631 | JGI IMG/M metagenome (GOLD analysis project Ga0233415, IMG submission 188631) | Seawater microbial communities from Saanich Inlet, British Columbia, Canada - Na_anoxic_12_MG | ecosystem: Environmental > Aquatic > Marine > Inlet | place: Canada: British Columbia...
TATACTGGGAAATGGTTGCTTTAGCCCACTTGGGTTGTTTATATGCACCTTTATATTTCGCATATTTTTCAATGTCTTTTTTTATTTCGCCTATATATGGTACTCTATCATATGATGTATCGTAAATCTTAAAATCTTTGATCGCTTTCTTGAGGCTAAGCTTAAGTTCCTTCAACTTTTTCCGGTTCCCATTGTATTTTTCTTTATTTAAAGGCGTTTTAAAAAATTCACCCTTGTACATATCCTCCTTCTGTACTATTGTACCAACCTTGTGTTTAAAGTGTGGCATATTAAATACATCAGGTAACTCCTTATTAACGATTTCGGCTCTACCCTTGAGTGGTCCTTTCCACATGTTGTTTTTCCTGTCGGACCATGCCATTTTGATATAATACTCGCGGGTAAGCGTATACACATTATTTAGAATGTATCTTTCAGATGGTGTTATTTTTGTTTGTTTGATAAAATCCCTCAAAGCCTTGTTTTTAATACCTGAAACCAAAGAATACGTCCCATGGTATTTGAAAACACAATAGTCGTACACAATTTGTTGGTATACGGGTAATTTCTTTCTTTCGATGGCTTCAAGATTTACGAAATTCTCCTTTATTTGTTTTATCTGTGCAAAATCTAACCTTCTTGTTATATTTGAATTTTTTTTATTAATAAGAGCAACTCCTTGTAAGATATCCTTTAAATTATAACCAGTGATGTTGTTTTTAAAGACATATTCAGCGCATTTTCCAAATTCCAACAAGTTTTCTAACCTAACGGAGGGTGTAATCTTCGTACCACATAATTGTGTTTCAAATGACAAATAGAAAAAGGCATAATTACACTTACGTAGCAGTGTTTGACAAGTGTCGTGTAAAAACCCCATCTTGTCGAAATCGACGTATGTTTTGTCAATTTCCGTCGTGGTAAAGCCATAACTATCTTTCTGTTTTTTCCTGTATTCCATATTCATCTTCGAAAACCGTTTTCTGGCCTGTTTCTCAGCATGTTCTTGTAAGTTTTTGTCTTTCCTCTTCACCAACTCGTTTGCTATCATATGACCCCTCATGGCCAGACCACGTTGTACCATCCGTAGCATTTCCACTCTATCATTATACACCATTACATTCTTCCCCCGACGAATTTGGTCTTCGATGGTGGTTACTATTTTTAAAACTTTACTACCCAATATACCCGGTACATATGGTATATTTTCATAAGCATTGTCCTCGTTTATACTCGAACTCTGGCGCGTAGGGTGAAGAAAGAGCCATTTTAACCCCTTTAACCCACCAGTAAGTGGCAGAGACTGGCCCGAGCTTCTTGTGCTTTTTCCCATTGTCAACACCTTGGAATTTGAATAGTTTGCGACAACAGGGCGATCGGTTAAATAGAAGAAACGATCGTACTTATTGTTTAATATTTCCTTTTCAACCGCTGCCACATTATGAACCGAATTATCAACAATACTAATTTTACCTTTCTTAACCTCCAAATTTGTATACACGTCATCTTCTTGGTTTTGATATAAATACTCTGGATTTAGATCTCGCATATAGACCCGGTGTTGATCCAACGGTACTTCTATAAAGCCTTCGGAACCGTACGGAATCAAATCGGGGAAAAGCTTTCGATCAGAAGAAAGTTTTTGATTGAAATATGACTGTTCAAGTGCTTTCCTCGCAAATTGATTATAATACTCCGGTCTTATTTTATAATTAAATTTTCCAGTCTCGCTTGGTATTTTCTCACCGTTGAAGCTGCCCTTAAGCTTGCCTCCTTGCAAAACCCATTTTTTTTCTTTTAATTCTGTACCAAGGTAGGCATTCATGATTTCAGTATCATCATTGGAAAATTTATCATCGTCGGGTGTCTTTTCGAATAATAAAGAAACACTATCATCTATGTTTTGAACCGTATTGTACCGAGAAAACTTATTTTTCATCTTTGCAGCAACTTGATACATGTTTAGATTCTCTGGCATCTGTTGACGAAGCAAATGCCATGGGGGGAGAAATTCACCTTTATATTTACCACCAGTTATGGATGTTGCCGCTTCAGACATCGCTCGTTTCCGGTCGGTTCGTAACATTTGAGATAAAAGATACAACTGCTGCAATTCAGAACCCTTGGATTCTACCGGTGTTGCCGAAGCCATGATGGTATGCTTACATCCTAAAATATATTTCCACAAAACTTGGCGTCGAATCGATTTTGAAGGACGCGCAACCTGATGGATCTCGTCGCATATAAGGATACAGTTCTGTGGGGCACGGTACATATGCATTTTCATTCCATTCCTATGCGTATATGACAATTCTTGGGTTTTGAATTGTTTCTCGGGTTTATAAAGAAATTTTTTCATTTCCATAACGGTCTTTTTCCCTTCACCGTCAGCACTTTCATATTTTACCTTCAGCTGTTTCTTAAATTCCATGAAAATTTTCTTCTCTTGTCTCAAATAGTTTTTAATCGACATCCCGGTACCGTCGTACTCATCCTTCCCAATATCTTCGTTTGTAAACCCATAAAATTCACTCTCCGTATCAATATAATGCCTGTCGTCAAACAGGCCAAAGTCAAATCTGATGGTTATCTTGTTGTTAGGACCATCGTAAAGTATATGTTTCACTACCTTTTTCGTCTTGCCCATGTATTTGCCAGTCTTGTTACAGTACAACCCGGCGTTTTTCTTTCCCCTCACACCGTCAGCAAACACATCCGCTTCTTGGAAATTATTCAATGATTTAGGATTCAATAGTTCGTAAGGTGGGTAATCCAATTTTCCCTGAGATAGTTCCAAATGTACATACGTTGACCATATGTAGTGTTTGGTATCCACCTCCAAATTAATTAAAGTGTCCACCCATTGACGTAGTATATTCTCATCCGGTGCTAATATGTATATTTTGGGGGCATCTTGTTTATAGGATTGCCTCATACGTTCCGCCAGAAGTATACTGTTTATGGTTTTACCGAAGCCCGGTCGATGTCCAAGTAGGATTTTATTACCAGCGTACCGAACACTGTGCAATTGCCATGGGTCTGGTTTGAAGGGATCTTTAAATCCTTTAAGTTTCGTTGTTTCAATAACCTCTCTGTTATCACCTTCGACTGTGCAAATGTCAGATTCTTGCATTTTTATCTTATTATCAATCAGTTTCCAGCGGTTTTCGTCCGCCTCGGTCGCCCTTGAAAACCTGTCTGTTACGAAATCCTCTTCGTCCAATATTTGAAATACAAACATGGAAGAAGAGGATTGATTCGACATCATATACACACCACCAGAGTCATTTTTTAAAGCAGTTATTAACTTACTCTCATTTGCATCGTAAGCTTCCATCGTCCCCTCCAGACCCTCTGCGTCTATACACTGTATAGCTTCCTCCTCACCCTCTGGTTCGTCGTCGTCGGTGTCTTCATCTTCTGTGCCTATGAATAATTTAAACCAGTTGTCACGGTCTATTTTTTTAAAGTCTGCCGAATCGTCTGTTTCACTTTTGTACAAATATGTGTATGTATCATCATTCTTTTCTATTTTAAAATTTTCATTAAATTTTGTTGTCTCTAAGGTCTTTTTTTCTATCTTACAATCGATTAGTTCGGCATAAGCTCGTCTCGTAATAACTTGACCGTTTTTCACAAAACAACTAGTATCACCTTGATAAACCTTAATATCTTTCGATATATCAAAATTATATGTTCTGCCATTACATTCATAATGAGTCATCATTCGGTGACTATAAGCATGTGCCCACAATGGAAACATTTGTAAGCATTTTAAGAACTTTTATACTATATAAATATTGTATGCTTTCAGAAAATGGATCTGATCGAAGTGTATAAAGATCCGAAAATGGATCTGACCAAAGTGTATAAAGATCAGAATATAGAAAAGGTGTTCATGTTTGTCAAAGATTATTGTCACTTTAGTAAGTGTGCAGCTGGTTGCTGTACATACCCCCTGATTTGTTTAAATGTAAATGAGTCATTTCACTTTGTGGAGTACAACGATGAAAAATTTAACGAGATAAATGATAATGTTGACAAAAAATATATAAAAAAATATATAAAAAAATACATTGAGATAAAAGAAACCCATTGGACTGTACCTCAGATATTTGTGTTTTCGTGTGATTCATGGTACTATGTTGGTGGTTGTAACGATTTTATAAAAATCATTGGAGGCAGCAAGGGAACAGGTAGTCATACCAGCTATCAGGTAAAATTCTAACTTCTGTCAGTAGTGGAACGATGGTTTCCATTACCTTGTTTATAGTACCATCCTTGGACGATATTTCCACGCAGGGGTATTCGAACACTGGAATATTTTCTTGTATAATATCTCGTTTGCTAGCTACTATTACTATAGGCAGTTCATCGTTTGCTTTTTTTATTTTGTCTACCCATGGTATTACGCTGTCTGGGTCGGTGGAGTAGAATACGAGAGCACCGTTTGCATATTTGTAGTAATCTTGAAATAGGTACTCAAACCTCCCGTTTCCCGCTGTATCGTGAATGATGTAATTGTCTATTACATGCATTTCTTTTGATATGGTGGATATGTAGCTTTCTGAGAACGCATCATGTAGCAGACGCATAATAAATGAGCTCTTACCAACCCCACTATCCCCTACCAGTATTATGTTCTGCATATCTATACAGAGATTATTTACTTAAATAGTATATAAGTATATATAGACGTACCTAAATGTTTATTTACGTGAAAAATATAGCATTGTTTGTGTATTACGCTGCCACGTGCTTTCTAATGCTTACAGACCGTCTCTTTTTTACCCGCAGTGTTCTTTTCTTTTACTTCCCTGTCATGATGGTATACTATGTTGTGTGCATGTCCCCTCAGGTTAACATGATTTATACCTATTTCGTCATGGAGAAGGGCTACGCACGGTGGAAACAAGCGTGGCAGCTGCTATTTCACATAGCGATTTACCCCGCCGGTGTAAGCAGCTTGTTATTTTTGTTCGTCGTCAAAGAAATACCTTTTCTTATACAGTATGCGGAAACGAGGCTCGCCAGCATAGAAGATTCTTTGGAAGAAAAGGTACCGTCGTACCGCATTGCACACTTGCATCATAAGGTATTTCAAGAGGACATAGACAATAGATTTCACACCAGCTGTTTCGACAGCAATAGGCTTTATCTTTTAGAGACTACAAACGTAAGTAGAGAGACGCAACTGGGTATTAGCAACTACAGAGGTCTGAGAAAGAAGAATAAGAAGCCTAGAAGTATGACCGAGGCGGATGTTACCATGTATAAGGCTTCTGGTAATAAAAAAATGTTGCTATTAGGCCGTAGTTATTATATGTATTACCCCGTATTGTTTCTTTTGGGTGTTTTGGTACTTGAACCGATAGCATTTCTTCCTGTGATCAGTTCCTCGTTAATATGGTTAGATTTAATGTCGTATTACTTCATGCAAACTCAATATCATGATCTAACGGTAGATCTAAGTTATGCGGCGGCGTCTGTAGCGCTTTCCCAATTCCTATACAGCAAAAACTGATTGCGAGAAGTCCGACCGCGAAGATAACATAATCCGCGGAATCAATCTGGAAACCGGTGAGGCTCAGGTGGTATATTACCAATGCACATACGAATACAAAGGTGATGCGCACGATGTCAAATGCTCGGTCTTGTTCAGTGTAGTCGTATTCGATTGGCCGAAAACATGTTGGTAAGAATAGACAATAGCATGGGGCGACATTCCATTCAATTTCCTCTTCTGGGAATGGAGTTTTACACACACCACACTCCTCTTTACCATATATTTTCATCATTTCCAAACAAGACGGGTGAATATACAAACCCTTGCACAAACACTCCGAAAGTGTTTCACAAGGTTCATAGCACACGTAACACTCGGACATAACAAATAGATTATTAAATATATTTATAGGTAGTTATGGGAAGCCATAATATGAAAAACCAAATATATCGCCACATTTGGTACAATAGTATGTGATATTTTCACGCGCTGGCCTTTCGGCAGATTTCCACTCGTGTTCTTTGCACTTCGGTACCGGAGAACCCATAAGCATCGGACTTTGGTCCATCTGACTTTGGAAATTCTCCTGAAGTGAAACACCGCTTGGCGACAATGGTGGTATAACTATGCGTAGGTTGGGTCTCCATGACTTTGCTGGTCTCGGGACTTCCGGAACCGAAAGTCGAACACGTTTGAGTGGATTGGGTTGTATATCGGGTGAGGCTCGTTTCATGCTTATATAAATATCGGTGTTATTTTACAATGTATGTGAATGATTTTACAATAATTTATGGAATATATGACATACTTTCTTCCATTTTAATATTGACTGGAATGCCAAACATGCATGTCAAGATGTTTCACAAGGTGGACCACCGCATGCTAGGCTACTGGGTATTTACCTACGGGGTTATGAAATTAGCGGTCCATCATACCGTGTCCTTCTCTATAGAGACCGCAGCATTGTTAATTGAATTCTACCACAATAACTTGAATCAGTCAGGTATTATATCTCTCCTACTCTGCTTTGTAACTTTAATTAGTATAAATTACAAGTACACTGATTTATATGTTTAATTGGTGCGTTATACCTTTGGTTCTGCTCGTTTTAATATACATATTCTTTGTTTCTACAGGAATATACTACGAATTTTACGATGCACCTCGGTATCTATATGACAACAATGTAACGGACACGTGTCAAAACATTCCACACTGTGGAACTTGTGGAAGCTGCTCTACCAAGCAAGATTATTCTGAATATAGAAACAAAAGTGAAACCTTGACAGGAATTGCAAAATCGTGTGCACTAGAATCTATTTTAGGAGATGGTGCCGCATGTTTTGAAAGAGATACCGAACTCACTAGACCATGCATCGACTGTTGGATGGAAAATGTACAGTGTACCAGAACCAACTGCTTCGTACCATGTGTATGGGAGTTAATGACGGGGAAAGGACAAAACATAGACGCACAAACCTTAAGCAAATGTTTTGCATGCGATGAATACTATTGCTTAGAAGGGTTTATCAACTGTGCAGGCATGAGCAGGAGAAGAGCAGGTGTTGTTACAGACATAGATAGAGACAGAACTGAAATATGTAATAAATAATATTTGTATTATTTTAAAACTTTAACGTAAGGGGCATGGTTTAGTTAAATGTATAAGTAATACATATTGTAAATTAATATCTCAGATTGGCCATGGTGTATTTGTTTCTCGTAAATTACAGAATTAGCTATTTGGAACAACGTGTTGAAGAGTTGGAAGAGAGGGGTCCAGAGATGGAACCATTGCTGGCTCGCCCTACTAGCGTTTAGGCGTATATAAGTAAACATACATTTAGTAAAATGAAATATTACATTATTCTTTTTCTATCCTTTATCGTAAATGTTATGGCTGCCAAAACATGCAACACCTCAAAAGATTGTAAGGGTTTGGAGGTTTGTTTCAATGCTGAAATTGATAAAAATAATCATGATACATACAAAGAGTGTCATGTCTCTGGAGGGGTAGTCTTTTTGATTGCGGTTGGTGTAGTAGCCGCTGTGCTATGTGCATGGTTGCAAAAACCAAAACCGGTTTTTGTGTAAAAAGTGATGCGAATCCGTTGCCGGTGTTAATATTTTAATTTTACACAATCGGGCCATACAACTTATTTAAATCAATTAGCCACTTTCCATCCTTTCTACCGTTTTTTGTGATCGACTCGTTACTAGTTGTTATTTCCATTTACATGATATGGATGTTAATTTATATATAAAAAAATTATAAATCGCCTTAAATGTAAGTACATATGTAGAATATGTTTAAATAATACGTATACTACGACGCCCTCCTTTTCTTAATCTTTTAAGGGATTCGTACAACTGATTTGATGGGAAACCAGTGTGTGGAACTTTTCCACCGTCATAAGGTAAATCCAATACCTTATGCAAGGTTTCGGCACTAGAGTAAAAGGCTTCAAAGAATCTACCACATCGAAATAGTACGGTTGCATTGGGATTCTCCTTCATCGCCTTCAGATAACGTTTCTTTGCTGTTGTGTTTGCCCATGAATCCTCTCCATAGATAAATAAAGGTATTTTGGCGGCATATTCTTTTATATTAACTTGCATTTTATATTAACTTACATGTCTTATATATTCAAAAACTATCGTTCATACCGAAAGTTATTGCGGTTGGTCTTGCATATTCTCCAACTCGTCGTTCAAAAAAGTTTGTTTTCCCTTCCAATGATATCATGTTCATGAAAGGAAACGGGTTCTTTACCTTGTATAACTTATTGTACCCTAAACTGTTTAGTAAATGATCTGCTACGTATTTCACGTAATCGTACATTATTAACTTGTTCATACCCTTTAGGTTTTCTGGAAGACTGTGCATTACAAACTGCATCTCCACCTCCACTGCCGATTCCACTATCTGTAGGATTCGTTTCCTTGAGAGTTTGGGACACATCTTGTACATTGCTACTGCAAAATCACGGTGAAGTCCCTCGTCTCTGGATATCAGTTCGTTGCTAAAGGTTAGTCCCGGACAAAGGCCCCTGTTCTTCAACCAATACAACGCGCAGAAGGACGAGGAAAACATGATGCCTTCTACACACGCAAATGCGACCAACCGTTCGGAAAAGTTTGTCACACACCCTTTCTTGGCTTTCATGTATGTCATTGCCCAGTCTGCCTTTGCCCTTGTGCCCGGATGGTGATTGATATGGTTGAACAGCTCTGCTTTCTGTTCCTCCGATGCCAAAGTATCGATCATCAAAGAGTATGTTTCTGAATGAATATTCTCCATGGCGGCTTGAAACGAATACATCGCCCTTGCCTCAGGCAATTGCACTTCCGAACAAAAATTTGTCACCAGATTCTCCACCACGATCCCATCCGACGCCGCAAAAAAACCCAACACACACAGAATAAAATCCTGTTCCGTGTTGCTCAGTTTCTGCCAGTCCACCGTGTCCTGCGACATGTCTATCTCGTCCACAGTCCAAAACGAGGCAATGTGCTTCTTGTAAAACTCGAATAACTTGGGGTGTTGGATGGGATACAGGACAAAACGGTTCGGATTTTCGGTGATAAGAAGTGACATTTCTATTGTTTTTTTCAATCTTATATACTAAAATTTACAATAAAACAAAATATAGGGCCGCTCTGTGCTTTTCGGTAAAGAACCAATCGATTGCACCAGAGCGTCGTTGCACATGGACCATGTGCCGTCTCGTCGCATGCAGGTCGCGGTGTAGTGCCCCCCGGTAGTCGTACCACTGTGGTTACACATGGCGTACAAACGGTACCTGTACTCGCCCAAGGAAAGCTCCTCGTCCAGAATCACCGGGGTATAATTTTTCCGACGTCCGGCAAAACGTTTCAGGTGAACCACCAACACCTCGGAAGGAATGATCCGTAAGCTCTTACTACTTTCTGTTCGCACTTTGCACACATCGCACTCTATCGGAGTTTCAATAGTTTCAGATGCGCAAAATTCGTCCACCAAGGTCTTCACAGACACCGCCTTTTTGCCCATTTGTACAGAAATAGTTATGTACGGGTAACTCGTCCTAGAATTGTTGTCGCACACTGTACAAACTACATTGGACTCCAACTTTCCTTTAAATGGATTGTGTTCTTTCACCTCTTCGAACACCTTGTCGATAAGATACAGAAACAGCTCGTGAGCATCGCACTGACGCATAAGCTTGAACTCACACCCCTTGCTCAATTCCTTTATCAAAGTGTGCAATACCTTCTCTTCCGCACCACTGTACATCAAATCCAGAAGCGATACGCACAGGGGTGAGGAACACTGCTTACCCTTCATAGGGTAAACAAACTCTTTTGTATAACGTAAACACTGTAAAATGCTATTTAAATAACAGGTATTTCCCAAATTCGGTAAACCCCTCCCTAACATTATATATATTATACAATTACTTATATACTGGAGGCCAATTTCTCATACTCTTTCGTGAAAAATTCTTTTAGTCCAAGAGGCGTTACCTTGCCAGATCCTACCGATTCCAAAATTGCACGCGTGATATGTTTCTGTCCATTCGTTAAAGTTGGCTTGTTTATGTCATACAGATGAAGTCCATTCGCTTCTGGTAAAGCAGACTCCAAATACCGTGACTTGTTAATTATATAGATATCAGACATAAACAGACCATTGCGCATAATATACAAACAGGAGGGGACAAACACCTTGAAGGAAAAGGTGGAATTCTGTGGCGTTGTCTTCCCTATAAACATCTTCCAGTATGCTATTATCTCACGCGTATATTTGCGTATAATTTCCTTTTGCTCTTCCTTCGTCTTTGTTATTAGGTGAGTGAACATGGGCTTACGTTTCATCTGGTGAATATACAGGGTCAAAGAGGTCAAATACACCTTTGGCTTAGATGACTTCTCACAATAACGACGATACTTGTTCACTACCTTCTGAGACTCCTTGCGCAACTCATTGTGTTTGCACCTTTCAGATTGCATACGCTTACGAGAAAACAACAGTCGGTGCAGAAAATCTTTGCATACCATTGTACACTGGGTTATACGAATATTGTGAATACCACCCATCTTCACGCGCCCGTCTTCCCCGCGACTGTACATATGAGGGTCTCGCTTGTCCTGTATCACCGTAGGGACACAACGAGAGGTTATCTGCCAAGAACGAACTGTCTCGGAACCATACTGTACACCCGATATCAGACAAACTTGACAATTGTCCGCATTGTTAATACGACCCCCGTCGCAATTGCTGTGACAATGGTGAATCTTACCGGTGTCTTTGCACAAGTAAATGTTGTAAAGGGTCTTTACCAGTGTCTTGGCACTAGCCCAATCCGGACGACGCAAATACTTACAACATATCACGTACTTCCCGTTGCTGTGGATTTCAATTGTAAGATTTTCAATATTGCAAGTATTGTACGAACAAACATGATTCTTGTCCGGTGATTTCACCAAAGACCCCAAATGCGATGCCACACTGGCAGGAGACGGGCAACGATTCATCTTGCTTTTACCAAAACTTATTTATATACGCAAACTCGGCGAAAATATTAATATATTATATATCAAACTCGGTGCATGTGGACACGGTCACACTCGGCACAAGGACACGTAGTATTTATTACACGGACACATCACACCTGCTATTCAATATGTACCAAAAAACGGCTTGATAGGTAACCGGTACAAAAATTTGTAGTCTAATTCGAGAAAAACACCGCTAGCATGGGAATAACGATCCCACTATAAACCTGCTAGCATTCCGCCG
>Ga0233415_10001218_pt1 | contig 11266 bp, 21 predicted proteins | sample Na_anoxic_12_MG_FD_188631 | JGI IMG/M metagenome (GOLD analysis project Ga0233415, IMG submission 188631) | Seawater microbial communities from Saanich Inlet, British Columbia, Canada - Na_anoxic_12_MG | ecosystem: Environmental > Aquatic > Marine > Inlet | place: Canada: British Columbia...
CCCAGGATAAGACCTCCAGATTCCTTAACGGCTACCCGATCTGTTACAGCTGCTGGAAGCATCCGCACTCTCCCAGTGTATGCCAAATTAAGATATGACATGAAATTCTCAGGGTTTAGACGAACCTTGTATGACTGAATACCCATTGATCGGATCTGCTGAATAGAAGGCTCGCTGTTCCACTGGTCAAAGCACACCGCTGCGATTCGGATACGAGTTTTCAACTTCCTAACAATTTTGATGATGGAATCAAACCAGATCTCGCGTGTCTGAGTAGGTACAATACGAAAAGCAAAATCAATAACGGTACAGAGAACCTCATTCATGTGCTCATAAGGTTGTCCAGAGAGACTATTCGCCCCCTCACGGGCATTCAAACGACCAAGCTCTTCCGATTCCCTAGTCCTAATTATTGACTCAGCAGTATTAGGCAGGATAAATCCGTTGTCACGAGACACGCGCTGGTAATTATCACTGTCATACACACTAACAAAACCCTCTTCCACGGTCAGGCGATTAGCCTCGGACATCTCTCTAACGTATGTCTCGGGAATCCACTCCGGGTGAGCTGAAACCAGCGAAAACGCATCCCAAGTTAGGCCCGCATCAACAAAAAGATAGTGATTATTTATATGATCTAGCCCACAATGCTCCAGTTCTGCCCCAATATAGTCCTTACCCGTAGCGTCCGTAGACTCCATATACCTAAAAGTTGCCATGGGCTTAGCGTCATGGTCAATAGATTTCCAAAACCTCACAGGATCCATAATATAAGGAGTAGCTGCATTCGGGGGGTTAGCCCCATAATCACGATCAGAGCCTACAAAATCTTTAGCATACTCTTCTGCGAACTCTTCACGAGGCTGAAACGGGTTGAATTCCCAGGTTGCACCTTTCCAATAAAAGGTTTTCTTCAGTTCACCAGACGCTGCCTGCGCATACTTTAGCATCGCAGGATCATCAAGAGCAATCGGAGACGTAACATTAGCCATCATTCCGAACATATATGGCAGTTCTAGCAGGGAAACAGCAGACCTAATCGTCCTTAGCGACTGATTAAGAACACGATACAGTTCTGTGGATGATCTGGAACTCTCCGTATCTATCAGCCGTGCCCACTCATCGATAGACGCAAAAATACGAGTCTTACCCGCGATACCTCTAGAATCAGAAGCAATCCTATTATATCGTATCTTGTTCCATCCGTCTAGAATAGCATCGTCATTTGCCTTGTATGCCCAACGCTCCTTCCCGTATCCAAGCTGATTATTCTCTGCCTCCATTACCCACCGAACATATCGGTTAAGCCACGGAGAATTATTACGCATTTCCCGGTATTTAGCAAAAATAGTCTGTTGTGCCTGCGTAGCCGTACTAGCAGCAAAGGTTACCTCAAACCACTCAGACTTCTCCTGTCGAAACATATCCTGAAGTGAGCTTCTACCCACCATCCCTAGCGCAGTCAACATGTGCTCCTGATAACCACCAATATGGGCTCCAAGAAAAGACTTACCGCTCCTCATACCCGCGATCACGATCGCCTCATTATAGAAGGTTAGCTTCCGGTCTTTTATGAGTTCCCGCTGTGAATTCCCACACTTAGGGCAAACAAAATCCTTGTATGCAGGATTCCAGGCCAAAAGAACTTCTGACTCCAGGTACATCCTGGACTTTCCCCAACAATCGATGTGCTCTGGATCCTGGGAATTACAAATAGGACATCTAACCCCAAATAGGTCCCTCAGCAGCTGATACTGCCTCCAATGCTCAAAAGTACTGGGAACGTTCCAGTACTCCACACCGGTAACCCACTCTACGATATTTGGTGCAGGAGTAGAAAGATACCGTACCTCAGCATCGTCTTTTACTGGATCTAAACTGAGTAAACCTTCGATTAGTTTATTAAATTCACTCATTTAAACCATGCGATAGATCTTATACAGCACTTCTGACAAGGACTCCCGTACATCTGAGATGTCCTCCTCACAGTCGAACTGGTCTAAAACAAGGTATTCCCCCAGAACTTCATCTAAATCTGCAACAATCCCTTCAAGCTTGTCAAAAAACTCTCTACTCATATCATCCATTTTCAATCCTTTTCCTTAAAATATGGAGCATATTCAGAATATATCCCAAAGTTTCAATATTATCCACTCTACTGGTAATAATACCATGATTTTTTAGGATTCCTAAAGTTTGTTCAGCTTTTTCTAAGAAAAACAAAGTAGTTACCCTCTCAATCTTTTGGATGTAGCGTGCCAACGTGTGTTCGAACATTATAATCTCCCCTCTCTATCTAAAATACGTTTTCCTGCCCAAAAATATTGTTATTTAGAATCCCTAATCGTACTCTGATATGGTATATTCTTTGTAACGGACACTGGCACAACAACATTGATGTCCGCAGAATGGAGCGTAAATTTTGCAACCGAGACCTTATTCAGGACAGGAAATTGAACTAATCTATGCCGAGATTAACAAGAATGGAATCTACAAAGGAGTTTACAAGGCTGTCTCTCTTCTTCTACAAAAGAAGGGTTTCCAGCGAACCCCAGAAGCAATAAGGAAGTTTTTCTCAAGAAATCATGGACTTAACCGAAATAACCTCTCCGAAGCTGAGGAGCTGGGTAGGCCAATTCATGCCCTGGTTGAGAACAATCTAGACGAGCATCTTCAAAAGATCCGGTCTATGCGAGACTCTAACCTAAGCGTTATGACGGAAAAGTTCATCAAGATCGGAAACCCAACAGATAAAGCCAGGATTAAAATTGCTTGTGTTGGTGATCTCCACATCCCCCTGGAAAACCACCTCCTCCTTGATAAACTCATCAAGGAAGAAGCTGATGCAGACATTTTGGTGCTCAACGGGGATATCTTTGAACATTACATTGTCAGCCGATGGAAGAAAGATAAGTCAATTCCACTACGTCTGGAATATGAGATTGCACTAGAATGGATCAAGAAGCTCTCTGCTGTCTTCCCAAAGATCATCCTGGTGTACGGAAACCATGAATATCGTCTAGCCTCCTACTTCTCTACCCATGTTGACCCCGCTGTCCACTTCGCCACCTCTCCTGATATGCTGAAACGCCTAGCGGATGGTTACGATTTTGACAAGTACAATGACTTTGTAAAAATTCACGACTTCCCAAATGTTCACTACGAACCAGGAACCTTAAACTGGTATACAAAGATAGGTAAATGTCTCTTTGTCCATCCTAGGGATGCAATCAGTAAGACCTTAGGAACTGCCGAGAAGGCTATGAACCACTTTATCTCCAGAGGGGAAGACTTCCAGTGTCTGGTGATGGGTCACACACACCGTCAAAGTTCTGCGGTTCTAAACAAGAAACTCCTACTGGAATCAGGCTGCTGCTGCGTACCCCTCGATTACGAGTCCGATGGAAAGCTCAACAGCATGAACCAAGTCTTTGGGTACACCCTCGTCTATATGGACCAAGAAGGTAATGTAGACTACGACAAGACCCACAACGTCTTCTACGGAACCGGCTCCCCAATAAAAACTTCTGATCCCTTAGAGCACATCAACTAGTGGCCACTAAACTAGAAAATTCCCTGAAAAAATGGAAACCACAAAAGACCTTGAAATACAAAGGTCAAGAGTGGAATATTAAAGAACTTCTCCTATATTTTGAGGAAAAAATAACCGAATTAGAACAGCAGAAGTGCAAAACGCGGGTAGGATGTCTAAAAAAGTATCAGGACTACATGGATAAAAGATTTGTGAAGAAAAAACGAGCCTAGTACAGAGCCTTCAAACCTTCAAGAAACTCACCGTCAATAGAATACTTAGAGACTTTGCGGAACAACTTAGCAGTTTCCGCACACTTAGATGTCTCCATCTCAGTGCCCCTGAAAGAAATAGAATAATAGATCTCCGAAATTCCAGCATTACGCATCAACCCTAGACACCTATGACATGGCTGATGTGTGATATAGATGGTACACCCTCGTGTGTCAAAGGGACTGTTAATAACGGCATTCAACTCGGCATGGATAACCCACTCATACTTCTCAGGACGCTCCCAGCGGCTCTCAGGCTCGTGTAAACCCGAAGGTAGCCCATTGTACCCGATTGACGATTGACGACCGTCAGGGGTTACCAGGACCGCTCCTACTTTGGTTTCCGGATCCTTACTCAGGTTAAGAGCAACCATCCAAGCTACTCTAAGATAATGCTCAGGCTCCGGTATCTTCATCTTTGTCTCCAATATACTTTAAAATTACAGTATTTACAAACACGTTAATATCGGTAGAAGATTTTCTAACCGGAGAAATCTCCTCTGGAAACTGATAGGGTTCTTGATTGATATAGACGATCTCTCCATCCAAGGACTCCAAATAAGATCGAGGAACTTTTGCTAACACTAGCTTGAGGTCCACCTTCTCTACAAAATCCTCAACAAGCACAACCCTCCCTAACGGACGATTCTTAGCATCGCGAATAACGTGATCTCTACCAAAATAGTTAGGACCAGTCATCGATCTTCCATATTAGTCTAACCCCAGCACCCACAGCAAAAGAAATCTCTTCCCGCATACCTTCAGTTACTTCCTCCGTACAAATCCACACCTCAGCGCAGCCCTTCATCATTTCCTTGCAAAACAGCATAACAATGTCATGCCCAAGGTGCTTCTCATCCATAAACCGTGGAAACAACAAATGAACCGCTACTGGGACAACAAGAGCACTAACAGGACCATCGCCGCCCTTACGCCCGTTCTCCTCATTAATCTTCCGACAAATATCCTCCACCTTTTTAATATTGCCCTCAGGATCCCCACTATATGGATGGCAAATATATACCTTTTTACAAATCATCGGATACTGAACTCCCTTCTAGCTTTATCTAATGCATCAGTAGACACTTCCTTAGCACGTTCCGTAATTCTAGTCTTGATCAAGTTAGAAACTTGATTTGGCATACTACTACCGGGCATCTCTCGATAGAGCATCCCCACAACCTCTGTAGTAACATCTGATACCGCTTGAAGTAGTCCTGTTAGCACTACCTCCATAGCTGCCTTCACCGCTGCACCAACCACCTTCTCCTTCGTCTTAATCTTAATCAAAGTCTCTTTAGACTTCATCAGATCTGTCAGAAGTGACTGAAACTGCTCCAAGTCGTTAAACTGAAGCTTCTTTCCGCTATCCAGCTTGTCCGCTAACTCACGATCTAACTGCGCCAAGCGTATACCTTGATTATCAACCATTTTTTGAAGCATCTGATAGTCATACAAGTCATCCGGTGCATCTGGAAGCAGTGCATTCGCTATATGTTCATCAGCCCCGTCGAACCCACTCCCCGCTCTAGTCATGAAAGATCTTACGATTCTCTTCGTATTTGCTTCATCCTCAATATGGCTATCAAAGTGATTCTTAAAATTGACAGCATTAAACTTGTTTATTACGTCCTGATGTCTATCTGCCCTAGAGACATTAACAACTTCAAGTTGAACATTAAGCCACTTACAGACTGACGCCTGGGACATTCCACCCTCAATAACCTTATTATGGACTTCCGCCCACAACCGAGGCTCCTGTTTGTACAGCTTGCAAAGTTTGCAATTCATCTTGTATTGTGTAACTTTTGGCATATCTACTCCTTCCACTCCTGATGAATCTGCTCCTCTTCCGGATACTCCTCTTCCCACTCGGAATCCATCGCCTCTTCAACCGTCCACATCAGGTTTCTAACCAAGTTTTCCATCTCATCCAACGAGTCAAAAACTTCTTTCAAAGAAGAGGAGTTATCCTTACTGAGGCTCTCTAGTGCCCTAATCGCGTTCTTCTTCAAGACTTTATGTACTTCAGACATATTAACAGCCCAACTCTTCCTTGAAATAATCAGAAAATTCAATAAGGGCCGTTGGATTAGTGGAAAATAGAGAGGCGATAAGCTCCTCTCCTTCTTCACTCAAGAAATAAAAATCGCCGCACTCCCACTCATAATACCAGTCCAGGAACCCCATTCTCCATAATGCATGCAAGGTATTGCAGGGGGCAGACTCCTTAGTAAACCGACTACCCGCATACAAGAACTCATCCTCCTTATATGCCCCTAAGTAGTCACTATACTTATAGAGGTTATCCGTCCAATTAAACAGTAGCATAGCCTTCTGTTGGGCTGTACTTAAATCACTCCACTCCACTTCCATCTTCTTTCTCCTCTATTGTAGGCACTCCAGCGGTCTGAACCACAAATCCGTACCTAGCATAACGTTTAAGAGCCCTTACCCCATACTCCGCTTGAAACTGATCACTATTCTCCTTGAAGTTGCTGCTCCAAATAACCTTCTCTGAATATAATATACCAGAAGGCAAATGCCTATAATCGGCAACCCTAATACTGAGTCCGTTCCGACTCCCATGTAGGAAAAGCGATAGCCCAACAGGGTGTAACAGAGAACAATTTACCTCCTGGGCATACCCATCTTCGAAGAACTCTAGCGGATCCAAGTCGAACTGATGTTGCATCACTCCCCTGTAACAATCGCAAGAATATCCGTAACATTAAGTAAGAGAGACGGAGCACCTTTGTACCTAATATCAAACCCTACAGTACCACTAAGAAGAACTCTATCCCCTACCTTGACAGACATGGGGTAAACCCCTTCTCCGTTCTCACGAGGGATACCCGGACCAACTGAAGCTACCTCCCCATAAAGAGGCATCTCTGCCTCTGGAGCATTAGGATCCTTGGCAAGCAAGATCCCCGCCTCAGTAATCTCCATCTCATCTTTCTCTAGCACTACCAAAACATTGTCGAAAAGTGGTGTATACTCCATTTTAACTCCTTATCTACGACCAAACACTTCAAGAGCCTCTTGCTCTTTAAGGGAAATACGATCTACCGTATCCTCCCATACAGACTTCAGATTCTCCCAATACTTTACTGCGGCCCTATACTCTCTGCGATATTCAATATACTTCCGAATTATAGAGCTGCGATCCTGAGTTTTTCCAGACCCCTGACAAACTTTACAACCCTCATGACCGTTCCCGAAACAAGTTGGACACCTGTACCCATATGTAGACCGATACCCCATGTAATAATAACTATACGCAATACAAAACAAATGAAAGTTCTTAATATTAGAGAGAGGTCTATCATGCCCAATCCTAAAATACTTAAACTGTCCCATAGTATCTCTTCTTTCAGTTTTCAGCAAGATTTCTAACTTCCGCTTCTCAAAAACAAATTCTCTTTCAACTCCAATAAGATTAACAGATGGACACCTCATTTTGGGACTCCTCTACATTCACCCTGTACTCATCCCACTTATTCTGACAAAACCTACACTGACAAGAGATGATTAAGTCATTTTCAAACTGAATGACAACCTCCTCTACTGAATCACAATAGGGACAATCAATAATATACTTTTTCTCTCCCACTTTTAGTCCTTCTCATATGTAACAATTTCTGTTACCAGTGCATTCTTCTCTCCACGAGGAGAGACCCCTGGCTTCAGTGGACCCTTCATATCATGAAGCCAATTAACCCCAGACTCATGCCGCATAGCATAAGTCCCTACAACCAGATCCTTTTTTCTAAGATCAACAGCAGCAGCAAATCCCGCAGAATCTTTATAGCTACTCACACCAACTACACCAATCTCCCCCTCAATCACCTTCAGCCGATCCACTTCCTTCCACTCATCACCCTCTGGTGCTGGCAACTCACATTCATAACCATCCGCCAACTTCAACTTCAGTGCATACGTCTTCATCGGTCAAACCTTTCTTTTAGTTCGGAATACGACTTGTACTCCTCAATTACATCCCGCTCAAACCACTCAATAAACTCCCCTAACCTATCATCAAACCCGTCGTAATCCTCATCTTCCGTAAAGTCAAACCCTGCCTGATTCAAAATAGTATGAGATTTCTCGATTGCTTTCTCCAAAAGCTCAGACTCCATAAATGACTTATTATATGCCTCCGCAACAGCAACCCGCAAGGTCTCTTTCTCCCCCTCTAATATGGCAATAATAGCCTGCTGCTCCTGAAGTTCCGCCTCCATACTCTCTTTAACTGGACCAATAAGACCTAGATCATCCCTCAACTCCGCAACCTTCTCCCGCTGAATCTTGAAATTCCCCTGGGCAGCTGCAAGCTCTTTTTGCAAACTAAGAATCTGATTCTCTACAGACATTCCAGGAGTACCACGAAGGTACTTAATAGATGCGATTATATTCTGAATATCTCTAGGGAACGATACAGTATACCCAGAGCCTAATGCATTTTTGATATCCCTAAGGGCTCTCTCTAAATCTCTCGACCTATTTCTCTCCGCTTCCTCCCGCTCTTTAGTCACCACCTTCTTAAGATGCTCCAACTGATTGATAACCCTTTCATGCTCATCTCGCCTAACGTCAGAATAATCCAACCGAGGTAAGAGATACTCGAAAACCTTATCCAGATCATACTGGGTACTCTCTGGATGCAAAAGATCCCCTTGATCATCTGTAGGAATAAGAGAGTCTAGAAAATTATGAATATCTTCCCCTGTCTCATGATCACATCCCTCACACCCGCAACACTCTTCTTCCGTCATCTCCAGCTCTTGATTTCTCATGACTACTCCTTAATGAATTGTTGGCTTCACCTTATCAAAATATCGTTCCGCATCCTCGTTCTCAGGAAGATACAAATCCCTAAAAGTTTCGTCTTGACAGACATATTTATTACCATACTTATCCACCACTAACCACTCTCCCGGAAGACCAAGAACTTCCCCAGAAAGAGTAGGAACCTTCGTAGGTAGGATTAGCACTACTGCAAAAACTTTCGTAGGTTTAGATTTAAAAATATGCATTAGAAATAAAAATCCATAGTAGTAAGCGGGTAGCACCCATCTCTTACTTTTTTAATTTCCGCTAAACATTCCTCCAACATATCATGACATGTTGGATCACACCACTTCTTAATTCCGCTAAGAGCATCTGAACAGGCTATCAGGCGTTCTTCGCAATCTTCATCACCTCTTGGAGGACCCCAACCTTTTGGACACGAAAAACGATTAATAACTACACATCGCTTCCCGCTCTTACTCTGAACGCAACTTCTGCTAACCTTCTTATCTGACTCTATTGACAAAATAGGCTTGGAACTATCTCGAACCTCTTTAGGGGGCTCTTCAGTTTTCAAGACAACATCATAGATAGTATACCCGACTGACCCAAGAGAGACACAAATAATCCCCAACGCAAGAATAACGTGCCACCATTTCGGACCTTCCGCATAATAAATCATTTTACCGATCCTCCGCAATCCAAGCACCGTACTCAACACTAACATCCAAAAAGAGTTCTTTAGGATTCTTCTGAAAACCACTGAATATCCACTTCAGCAGGAACTGTATACAAACTACCCACCAAGAAAACCCCAGCATAAAAGACTTTCCAAGGTTTCCAAGCTGGTTGTAAAAGAACACCAGATATAGAGCATCCGCTTGACCTGACTTTCTCCAGACAATGTTCAAGAAAATCAAGAAAATACAAGAAAGAACTAGGAATCCCCCTACTGGATACTTGATCATTTCAAAAAGTCTCATATCCATTGATGTCAAATATTGATCCACGCTGCACCCTCCTTGTCACCTTCCACCCTATAAAGCCATAGATACTCAGCCCACCCCAAATCCTCTACAACAAAATCATAGTTCATCCACTTAATATACGAATTCCTGCACGATGGACAAACAGTGGCCGATCCTCTCGGTACCTCCACCCACTCTTTTTCGCACCTGACACACTTATTATTCTGGAGACCCCTAATTCTCTCAAGTCTAAGGGGCTCCCAAACGGTAACCTCTTTTCGAAACTTAGACTTCTTAATTTTTCTTCTTGCATTCATCTTGGATTAAAACACTGAGTTACCACTCCATCAGAATCGAGCATTACAGAAAGTGCGATCCCCTGAACATTCTTTGAGCGATAATAAACAATCGCAAGGTACTGAACATTCTCTACACAGATAATACTGGTTTGGAAAGCCTCGTTCTGAGATATTTGCTGAAATTTATCTTGGTCAGAAGGTGTAATTATGGATGCACTGAGACACCCCACAACTAAACAAACCATGAGAATTACAGCCACTATAATAGTCTGCCGTGTCATTATTTTGAACCCTTTCTATTCTTGTGTTGGATCTTTTTGCATTCTTTACAGTACGAGGAAACATTTCCAGGTCTAGAAGTATCTACATGAAATGCTATTCTCGGTAGATACTTCTTGCACTTGGAGCACTTAAATATCTCTTCGCTTTTATGTTCTAGCCACCATTTCCAGGTTTCAGTAAAACTCGGAATTAGAACATCCTCGAAAAATTTGCTGAGAGAACGTTCACCATTCTCGTATTCTGAGGTGGTGTTCCGTCCATATGCAGCACAATATTTAGGTATCGAGTCTGCTAGAGATAATCCTGACCATTGTGATAGCGCTGAAAATTTCAACTGGAATTTTCGTGGATCTTCGTCAGGGCCTCTACCCTTGCTGATCATCTGAGATAATTTGTTTGGCAGTTTCTTGCGTTTCATTCCGTTACCCACGAATAGTTTCTTAACTATTCTTTTCTATATAACTCTTAATAAGATCTTAGATCTTTCTAGTAATCTCAGTACTACGTAAGACATGTTAAGAAACATGTCGTGGGTAACACCGAGGCCATAAAAACCCTTAATCGGGCCTTTTACCCTTCTCATCACAGCTTAATCACTTTTTTCGGGGTTGTCAAGGGGATTAACGAAATGAAACTTGATATTCTCAGTTTTTCGGTCTACGTATGCAAACTCTTTGGTCTCATAACATTCTTGACAGCAGTAAATCTCTCGGACTTGTAGATCGTTGCATCCCCCAGTAGTGTCTACTAAGGCGATATTTCGGTGGGTCGTTTCTTCTTTTTTCGAGCAGAACCAACACCATTTCAGTAAAATAAAGTTCATTAGTTGATCTTGTGCAGGTAGAGATAAGAGTCTGTAGGTATTTCCATCTGACAATCTCTTCCGTTGATACTGTAATCAATCGTAGTTTGGTGCTCAGAGATTCTAACCTTCGTTACGTTCGTGATAATCAAAGGGTCCGATACTCCCATCAACTGGATTTCTACCACAGGATATTCGTCCTTATCATACTTTCTATTGGTAGGTACGTTTTTAAAGTACTCTTGTGGCTGAATCACCCATTGTGGTTGGGGTGGCTCCATATATATTGTTCCAGGCTGATAGGGGTAATCCGGGTA
>Ga0233415_10001219_pt1 | contig 11259 bp, 5 predicted proteins | sample Na_anoxic_12_MG_FD_188631 | JGI IMG/M metagenome (GOLD analysis project Ga0233415, IMG submission 188631) | Seawater microbial communities from Saanich Inlet, British Columbia, Canada - Na_anoxic_12_MG | ecosystem: Environmental > Aquatic > Marine > Inlet | place: Canada: British Columbia...
GACAGTGTCAGATTTACATACAGATTTAAACAGTGGATCTATGGCAAGCGCTTATTTTGAAAAGAAAGAGGGAGAATGGTTTACATATATTAGAAGTAAAGCGGATACTGTAAATTGGAACTTTAGATCTGCTAATGGATTAGGTTCAGCATCAGCAGTTGCTGGAGCTGCAAACGCTACTGTTATAACTTTCACAGAACCTGTTGGAAGTATATTAAGTATAGGTGACGCTATATATGCAAAAACCAATCCAGAGTTAGTGGGGTATGTTACGTCAATGACGGCTACTACAATAACTGTAGACGCATCCGCAGCTGGAGCGTATATCCCTGTACAGGGAGACTTTATAGTATCTTATAAAAACAGTGTTGCAGAATCTCATGGAGTGCTAGGTTACTACATGGAATTTACTTTAACAAACAGTAATACTAGTCCGGTTGAACTCTTCTCAGTGGGGAGTGATGTCATGAAAAGTTATCCTTAGAATTTAGTATCTTTGTTAATTAATGAGCTTAATTAGTAGTTTAAAAAAAGTAGTAAGAAATTTTTTTTATAAAAAAAATTCTCCAGAACTTTTGTTAAATTATGTTCATAAAAACCGAGGATTGCTGTGGGAAAATATTGAAACTTTTAGAAACCAGTTAAGTAAGATTGATGGTGCTGTAGAACATAGTACAGATGAAATGCAAGAATCTTTTCCTGTTATTCATGACTTAAAAGATGGTTTATATACTAGAGAAATATTTATGCCGAAAGGCTCTCTAGTAGTGAGTTTTATACATAAACAAAACCATCCTTCGTTTTTTTTAGAAGGTGAAATGTCAATATTAACTGACGCAGGAGAGGTAAAAAAAATAAAAGCTCCTATGAAAGTAATGACTGAGACAGGAACGCAAAGAGTAGCGTATATGCATGAGGATTGTAAATGGGTTTGTGTTTATCGCACTGACCAAACAGAAATAAAAGAAGCACAAAAAGAGGTGTATACTTTAAATTATAAAGATTTACCAGAATTGGTAATTAATAAAAAAAAATTATTATGTCAGGATTAGTATTAGGAATTACATCAGCAACTTTAGGTTTAGCAAGCACAGGAATGGGTATTTCTAACGCTTCTAAAGCTAGTAGAGCTGCGCAAAAAGCAGACAGGGAATCAAAGTTATTAATGAAAGAAGCTGAAAGAAAAGCTGAAAAAAACTTTTATGAAGGTTTAAACGTTCCTTTAGATGCATTTAACGCACAATTTGAAGAACAATTACAACAACAAAAACAAGGTCTACAAGCTTTACAGGAAGGTGACGCTAGAGCTGTAGCTTCTGGAGTCGGTAGAGTTGGTGCTTTAGCTGGTCAACAAGGTGAACAAACTAGAATTGCAATGGGTGAAGCTTTGTATGCAAACGATAAAATGAAAGCAGATGCAAGGCAAAATGTAAATCAAAATTTAATTGATATAAATGTAGGAGGAGCCGCTGATGCTTCGGCAAGAGCTCGAGACCAAAGGAAATTAGAACAAGTTGGAATGCAAACGGCTGTGGGTGGATTAAAATCTGCTGTGGGTGCAGGTAAAGATATACTTAAAACTTATGGTAAAAGTAAGGAAGACAGGATAGGGAATAGGTTATATGGAGCTATTGGAAAAGAGGATATGACTACTTTAACAGAAAATTTCGGATTAGATGAAACTGGAATTAGAGAAAAATTAGGGGAAATACCTGGGATTGAAAATATGACTAGAGCAGAAATAAATGTGATTATAGAGCAAATGAAGCAAGGCAATTTTGATTTTAACGCTTTTGCTCCTGAAAATTATTTTGCAACAACAGTTAAACCAGCAGCATCATCAGGCGTTGTGCCAACAGCTAGCGCAGGTATATCAGCACCTATATTTACAGGTTAATAAAAATTTATTATGGCAGATAAAAAAGGAAATAGGTATTCGGTATATCAAGGTTTAGATACAGATCCTTCTATTAATTGGGGGACGGTTGCAAGCACTATAAGTGATCAATTAACATTATTAAAAGAAGCGAAACTTCAAGAGAGAGATGCTATAGATAAAGCTACTCAAGATCAAATGGATCAGCTGAATAAACTTCCAGATGTAAACGATCGTTCTTTGTCAAAAATAGTATTAGAAGCTAGTGACCGATCAAAAGAATATCTGAGAAGAGAAATGGATTTAGTGAAAAGAGGATTAAGAAAACCTAAAGACTATTCTTTATTCATGCAATCTCAGAAAAACGGATACTCTGATTTTGGCAATGTAGTTAAGAATTGGGATAAATGGAATACAGCAAAACAAGAGGCTATTACAAATGGAACTCAGTCTGATTTAGATATGTTTACTGCGGAAGACATTGAGTCGTTTGGTAATTTAAAAAACAAAACAGTCATGACTAATCCTGCTAACGGTCAAATTCAGGTTGTTAGCATGGGACTAGATAAAGACGGAAATTATACAGTTATGCCAAATGCTGGAAAGAATCCAGAGGCTTTTGCAAATCCAGGATCTATAAATGCACGAATGTCTTTTGATGAAAAAAGAAAAGACACTACTGCATTAGTTACAGCCGAAACCGCTGAAATAGCTAGAATAGTTGAAGCAGGAAGATCAGAAAACGGAGTAGTTACAACCATGGAAGATTATAGACAATCTCCTTCTTTTGATACATGGAAAACAGAAACCACAGCAAAGTTAACTAGCAATGTCTATGACACCACGCAAGTTCTAACACAAAGTGGATATGTTTTAGGTAGAACAGAAGCAGAGGCTAGAAAAAAATGGGAATCTCAATACGGAACTGGTGAAGATGCAAAGCCTTTTGATGCGTCTAAGTTTATAAAAGTAAATATGTCAGGAGAAAAACCCGTGCCTCAGTTAAGCGAATCACAAGTAAATGCTGCTAAAGATATTGTAGGTAATAAAATTGAATCACAATTAGATTCTATAGAAAACAAAACTCAAGGGTTTAAAGATTCTGCTGATGATAACAAAAGAAAAGATGAAAATACGGATGATGTTGGATACATTAAAGAGTTAGATATAATAATGCATGGTGATCCTTTAGAGGCTGAAGCGGCGTTAAAGAGAAGAATTGACACAAAAAATCAAGATCCTAATACTCCACTAGATGAAAAGATTGTTAGTTTTGAAATAACAGACGATCAAATTATATTAAGAAGAGCTAAGGGAGATCCTTTAACAATAGACAGGGTGGCCGACACTGGCGTAGTGGATGATCCTAAAACTGCTGAAGATGAATCGATTAGAACTTTATCTAACTTAGATGATGTTGTAGCTATTAATGATTTAATTAGTCCTAAAAAATTAAGCAGAGGTAGAATAGAAAATCTGATAGAAAAAGAAGGAATAACTTTAGGTAAAAGAAGAAAAGGCGGCGTTGGTTCTAAGGTAGGAAAATCTGAAATTCCGGCTATATCTTCTGGCACCTTGAACCCTGTAAGTAAGACTAGCATTGCATCAGATATTCAATCTAAACTAAGTGATACTGCTGCTGGTAATACTAATAATGAAATTAAAGGAACAGTTCAAAAAGCAATATCAACTCACATGCCTCAAGCGCTTCAGCAAGAACTAAACGACAATCCGTCTTTATACGGGCCTACAACTATCAAGAAAGATGATAACTTGAATCTGTTAACCATAACTATTGCTGGTGAAGAAACTAAAATACCAACTACCAGAGGCACTACTTCAGCTGAAATTGCAGATAAAATCACAGAGGCTATAAACAAAGCTAGAAAAACGGTTAACGAAAATAGAACTAGCTCAAAAGTAAATAATAAAAATAATAAAGACAAACCTTCTTTTATTGAGTGGAGAGAAACTAACCCTAACGGTAAAGTAGAAGATTGGAAAAAAGCTACAGGTAGATAATAACTTATACAGATGGACGAACAATTATTACAAGATTTATTTGATCTAACTACAGAAGGAGCTTTTTCAAGTTTTGAAGAATTTAAAAGTTTTATTGAAACTGATGGAGAAAATGCGTTTAATGATATTTATGAGCTCACGATAGATGGAGCTTTTGGAAGTCAAGATGAATACAACACATTTGTAAGCCCTTTAAAAAAAAAAGACTCTTCTCAATCAACTGTCATTTCTCCTCAGGAAAATACGGAATTACCTTCACCTACCGAAACAACTCCTGTTTCATCGGAATTACCTGGACAAGCTGAAGAGATAAATATATCAGGTGTAAATGCGCCTGGCGCAGAACCAGAAGGCCAAGAAGAAATAGACGAAATAATACTTGATACCCAAACATCTGATGAAGGTATAACTGAAATAGATTTGTCAGGAGAAAGATATGGTAAAAACATAGAATCAGGAGAAGATAAATTTTGGTTTGAAGAGATGCTAGGCAACGTTCCTGTTGTCGGTGAAGTCACAGATTTTTTTGGAGACATGATAAGAGCCGGAGAACAGGGGTTTGCTCAAGGTGGAACTATTGATGACGCAATGTCTGTCTTTGCACAAGGATCAAGTATGTCTAATGAAGACATGGCTCAATATATAGCGGCAGTAAAGAAGATGGATAGTATGCCAATGAGTGATGAAATGAAATCATTTAATAAAATTTACAAAAACAACGGCGGAGGTATATTAGGATTTATATTAGGTGTAGGAGCAAACCCTACAGTAACAGGACAACTTTTAGTTTCTTCAATCGCTTCAATGGTAAACCCTACTGTTTTAGGTGGAGGCGCTGTTGGTGCTGGATTGGGCGCTGGTGCTGGTGCAGCGGCAGGTTCAGTCGGAGGCCCTTTAGCTATATTTACTGCGGCTGGCGGAGGTATAGCTGGTGGATTAATGGGTATGGGATCTACTTTAGAATTTGGATTATCTTATACGGAATTTTTAAGAGAAGAGATAACTAAAAAAGGATTGAAGTTTGATCAAGAAGGAATTAGAAAAATATTAAACGATCCTGAAGCGGTGCAAAGTATTAGAAATAGAGCAGCTGCTAGAGGATTAGTAATTGGGGCTGTTGATGGTCTTACAGCTGGAGTAGCCGGAAAGGTTGGTGCTTCGTTAACTAAAGCAGGAATTGCAGCTGGAAAGTCTGCTGTAAAAGCTGGAGGTAAAGGAGCGTTAGCAACTACAGCTATTGAAGCGGCTGGGGGCGCAGGAGGAGAGGCGGCAGCAAGAGCGGTTACAGGCCAAGAAATGGATGTAGCTGAGATAGGTTTTGAAGGTATAACTGGACAAGCTTCAGGAGTGTTAACAATACCTCAAGCAGCTTTTGGGATGTCAAGCACAGATGTAATCAAGAAAGGGTATAATGAAGGAATGAATATTTTTAAACCGCCGGTTTATAAAATAGGTAAAGACAAAATGACTAAGGCTGAGATCGAAAAGTTTGTAGATACAGCTACATTAGAAGAAGCTGAAACTATTCAATTTGATGTAAAGAATGATCCAGTCTTAGAACAAAAAATAAAAAATTTAAAAGTAAAAGCAGAAAATAATAAAACCTTAAACCCTAAAATACAAGGAGAGGATAGGGCTAAAATATTAGATTTAGAAGTACAATTAGCTAATTTAGGTAATCTTGAAATGGAGTCTACTAAAATAGAGGCTCAAAAAATAAAATCTGAAATAAAAGAAATTACTGAAAGAGCTTTATCTAGCGACACAAAAGTGGAGCCTACAAAAAAAGATTTAGAGCTAGCAAAAGAACAATTAATATCAGAAGGTATAATTGAGCCTTCACCTGAACAAATAAAAACAAAAGCCAATGCCATTCAAGAGCCAAGCACAGAGGCGGTGGATGTACAAGAACAAACCTCAGATGGCAAAACTCTGGGAGAAAGAGACACCACCGGGGCCGTTACCAACCAGAGCCAAAAAGAAACAGAAGGTCAAACGCAAAACAAAGAGACGGAAGTAGACCCTCTTGCTATAAACGACAGTGACTCTGTTAAAAAAGAATCATACGGGTTTACAAGAGAACGTATAGAAGGTCAGCCAGATGAAAACTTTACAATTGAAGTAGTTACAAATAAAGATGGGAGTAGAACTTTTAGATATAAACTAGAAGATGGAAGTATTTATACTACAGAGAAAGTGTCTAAAAATAATACACTTACTAATGAACAGTATATTGAAGTAAGTGAAACAGTTGAGCCTGGAACTTTAAAGCTTACAGAGACTGTAGAAGGATTTGAAAATATTGCTAATAAAAACGCTGTAGCCAGAAGAAAAAAACTAATAGCAGAACAAAATAAACAAAGCACTTTAGTAGCGGGTCAAGAACAAATAAGGGAAGATATTTCTAAACCATACATTGCTGGAAACACGGAAGTAAAGTTTAATCCTGATGGGACTGTAAAAGAGATTTTAAAGAAAGGAACTAAGACTCCAGCCAGTAAAGTTGCTAAATCAAAAGCTGAAAAAAATGTATTAAAAAATAGAATAGATGTAAATGCTGGGAAAATATTTACACCAAGTAATGATTCTAAAATCACACCAGAACAATATTCACAAGAGGTTTCTAACAACTCTACTAACATTAGACAGATAGCGGAAACAATAAAAAATGACACAAAAAAATATAGAAGTTTAGATAAAAAAGAACAATTACAAATGTTAGATCCTTCTGACATTTTAAGCATTAAGATAAGCGAACAAGATTTTAACAGGTATGGAGATTCTAATTTAATAACTCCTGAAATAAGAAAAAACTGGTTTAAAAAACCAGATAAAAGTGGTAATATAATAAATGATTTAGACACGGTTGTGATGGAGACACCTGGGTTAGAGGTAGAGAATGTAATTGATTTTATAGTAAATAATCCAAAACGTAAAATTAATGTAAAACAAGGTAAACCTTCTGTGGTTAGGGAGCTAGAGACTAAATTTAAAGAGCTTACAGGCATTAACCCTACACCTACTAATATAGATACTGTTGTAAACATAAGTCCCGATGCACAACCATTAGCTGTGATAAAAGAAAAAGACAAGGCTAGTTTGGAGATAGCTGAAGAGCCTACAAAAAATAAAAAAGGAGTTAAAAATCCTAAAAAAATATTAGGAGACAAACCTAAAAAAGTTACAGTTAATGAAAAAGTTGCGCTCAAAGATCAGATAAAATTAGAAGCTAAGGCTGCTAGAGAAGCTGCTAGAGAAGCTAAAAGAAGTATTATAAAAGAACAAGAATTAAAGAGAAAACGTAAAATAGCTAAGAAAAATATCGGAGCTAAATTAGGGGTTATTAGTGTAGACTTAGACACAGCTTTACAAACATTATTTAGTATTGATCCAGACTTAATTCCTGACAAACAACTTGATTCTTATGCTGATTTAGTAAAAGAATTTGGGGACAGCAAAAGGGTTTTAGATCTTAATGATAAAGCTGTTACTTTAGAAAAAGCTCTTGATATTATAGATGCAGTAGAAATGGAGGTTGAAGTGGATGAAGAAGGGGTTTTGGTTAAAGAAGAAAAGGTAGATAATTATGATTTAAATCAGGAAGTTAAAGAGATACGGGCAAATAAAATTACTAACGAAGAGTTAAATAACATTCCTGATTCCAGATCAAGAGAAATTGCTAGAGAAATAAGTGAGTTTAGCAAACAAGATATAGATGGTTTAGTAAAAGAAAACAAAAAAGGAGAAAAAAATTATGGTTTAGTAAACACTTTAAAGGCAGTAAAAAACAATATAAGAAACGGGTTTGTTCCTAAAGCAGCCCTTGACGTTTTAATAGAGGTAAATTCTAATAAAGCTGAAAATAAAGTTACTCCCGTTGTTGAGAAAGTAACTAAACCTGGAATATACAGACATTTGAGAAGTTTTTACAATTCAGCTAAAGTAGCTATCACTAGCAAGTCACCGTCAGGTAAAAATTTATTATTAGACAGATTAAGATCGTCACCTACTTTTTTTATAGACGATATATTTGGAAACTTTAATAGTAAAACTATTTATAACAATACTTTTAAAAAATTATCTGACGCATATTCAAGTTTTGAAACAGAAGTAAAAAGAGCTGAAAATAAAATTAAAGATGCTGATAAACTTTTAAGGTCAAAAAGCAGAAATAAAACTGTAAAAGCAAAATATAAGTTAAGAATACTGCAATTACAGAGAGAATATTTATCTAATATTATTGACGGTAAACCAAACCCTAAAGCGCCCCCAGCACTTGATTTTATAGATGCTACTATGGAGGCTATAAAAGATGGGGATGCTTTGAGTCCTTATGATTTAAAAATACTACAAGAATTAAGATCTGAGTTTTTAGTTGATAATGAAATCAGTTTAGACAAATTAAACAAGTCTTTAAGCACAAAAGAAAAGCAGGCTTTAGCTTTGTATGATGAAGTAAGCGCATCTACTGCTGAGAAAGCTGTGTTTATATCATCTACGCTATATGGAAATAGAGTTAATTTATTAAACGATTATACACATCATTCTGTAATTACTAAATCAGATATTAAAGCTGAGTTCGATAAAAAAACTGATAAATTTGTAAACTCAACCAATAATACTAAAGCGGGAACTATAGTTGAAAGAACTCCAGGAGCCAAACCTATTAGTTTTGATCCTTCGTATTCTGCGCTTAGAGGTGTACAAGAAACTTTGCTTGATTATAACATGACTCAGGTAAATAGAGAGGTGGCTAAAACGGTTAATAAAATGAAGTCAAAAATTAAATCTGATCCAAACAGTACGATGGCGCAGAATGATGCGGCTAATGCTTTAGTAAAATCTTTAAACGAAGTGAATGAAGTGTTGTTTGGAAACACTTTTACAGACGTTAGTGCTGGCGGCGTTCTATTGAATAAAATTAAAACTTTAGGTTATCAAGCTTCACTAGCATCAATCCCAAGAGCTGTAGCTGAACTTGCTGGAAATATGGGTATGATGTTAAAAAACCCTGTAGCATCAGCTAGGGCTTTTAAAGATTTTGGTGGGCTAGTATTGAATCCTAAAAATACTACATTAGGAATAGATATAATGGATAATTTAAATTCATCTGAAACATCCAAGCTTTTTGATACTGAGAATATGCAGTCTAAATATTCTAACATGACAGACTTTATGCAAACATCTCAAGCCTCTGGTAGCGCAGTTGGTTCTGTTCAAAATGCTATGGGTATAATAATGAATTTAGGTATAAATCAAACTGCGGCTGGAATTAATACAATGGCAAATAAATTAATGTCTTACCCCGATCAAGCTATATCCCGACCTTTATGGTTTGGTAGTTTTGCTGACTCTTTTGCGAAGGCTACAAAAGAATTGAATGGTAAAGAAGTAAAACTTACGGTCGAGGATTATAAAAAAATAGGGGATGGAACATCTCAGTATTTAACTCCAGAGTTTAAGGAGGCTAGAGAAATAGCAAAAAATGCAGCAGATGCTAATGCGATAACAGTTGCTACATCTACCAATCCTTACAATACTATACTTAAAAACATACCTAGAAAGGACGGTAATAATCTTAATGCTCTTTATCGTCAAGCTAACTCTTACATGGCAAGATTTAGTTTATTTGAATATGGTACGGCTCGAAATGCAATAGGTGCTTTATATAAATCAGGAGACATAAGCAGAACTCAAGCTGTTGGATTACTTTCAGGTGTTATATTTAGAATGTCTTCTTATGTTGCAGTATATAGTGTTCTATCGTCTATAATGGATGAAGAATTGTTTGATGCAAAAGATGACAAAGAAGAAGATATTGAAGATATATTAATGAGACAAACCGTGGGATCTGTATTAACTTTATTAACTAGAGGTAATTTAGGTAACATTCCTTCTATTCCTATAAACTTTATGTTGGAGAGTATGGTCAATGAACCGTTTTTAGGAGATTTAAGAAACAATGAAGAGTACGATCCGTATAAACACTCAATAGTATTTAGTCAATTAAATAAAGAAGATTTACAAAAGAAGAATTTAGCTGAGATTGGATTGAAAATATTCGCAGGCCCTTATGGCCCTATGTTAGCTACAGCATTAAGGACTGGTAAGTTAGCTATAAGATCTCAGTTTAATAAAACCCAAGAATCCCGAGATAAAAATTTAGAAGAGCTTACTAATAGAATGGCTTTTGAAGCGTTAGGTAATTCAGGTTTAGTTCCTTTCTATAAAGATATAAGAAGGGCGCTTGTAAAGAAAAGATTTAACAAACCTAAACCTTTAACTAAAACACAATTAAAAGAATTAAAGAAAAATTATCCTGAATATTTTCAGGAGAGTGGAACTAAAACATCAGCAGGATCTAGAAAATCTAGAACTCAAAGTAAAGGATCTGGAAGAAGAACAAGAAGACAATCTAGGCAATGAAACATTTTGACGAACACATTTACATGTTACAAAGTTATTATGTAATAACTAATCAAGTTGGCTACGAGCAATTGTTAAACAGAGATATGAAGGTAACTTTAATATTTGATCCTACTAAAGATGTAATAGATGATTATGAAGAAGTATTTGATCAGCTTATAGAATACTTTGAAGACTTAGAAGAATATGAAAAATGTGCTACTCTTTTAAATTCTAAAAATTTAATGAATGAATTGCAGGAGGTGTAACAAGATTATGAACTTACATGGTTCAAACCAGAATGGATTTTATTTTCATTGCAAACATTGCAATAATGTAATTCCTACCTCAGAAGAAGTGAGTTAATCTAGCCACTTGCCCAAGCTCTTTATGGTGTACAAACCCCTCACAGGCCTTAGGAGCGCCTGTAAAGCCCTTTCGTGCGTGCCAGCTGTCAGCTGCCGAAGGAGACCTCATGTACTCTACAGTGACTCCTATGAAGTCCTTAGCGTCTCTCCACTTATGTTTGACTTTATGGTGTATATGGTGTAAGTACCAATATCTAGTCTTTGTATTAGCCCACATCTGGGGTTTTTCCTGTGCCATAAGAAGAGGAAGGTTATCCATTTTAGCTCCATCACCATGCTCAAGACCTATTAAAGATGTTCCATACTTATAATACTTTCTGTGTGCTACTGTGACATCAAAAGTTATGTCTTTTGCTTTCCGGAACCAGGCTTGTAAAGTGTGAGCTAAATGAAAGCCTGATTGATAATCATGATTACTCATACTGTGAACTACATCTACTGGAGCAATCTTTCTTAACGTTTCTATACACTCTACATATAAAGCTAAAGCAAGCTCGTAGTGTTCCCACCACTTACCATCCGTGTCTTGTGGTGTTCCTTTTGTGGTTGTACTGTAAACATTGTCAATATGCAACACATCATTACCTA
>Ga0233415_10001220_pt1 | contig 11251 bp, 7 predicted proteins | sample Na_anoxic_12_MG_FD_188631 | JGI IMG/M metagenome (GOLD analysis project Ga0233415, IMG submission 188631) | Seawater microbial communities from Saanich Inlet, British Columbia, Canada - Na_anoxic_12_MG | ecosystem: Environmental > Aquatic > Marine > Inlet | place: Canada: British Columbia...
GCTCGTGCTGCGGCTAAACGCGCCGAGCAAACCCAAGAGGAACGTCAAGCTCAAGAAGAACGACGTGTGAAGCGCGAAACGGAAGATGCTCAAAGACGCAAGCAAATTGTTCTGGAAATACGTCGCAAAGATGCCGAAGAAGAATGTAATAACATGATTGATGACTTTGGAGATTTATTGGCTATATTTTAAGTGAAAACCAAATACACAAACAATAAACAAAACAAAACAAAACAAAACAAAAACAAAAATTTGCAAATCTTTTTTATTTTAGTTTATTATTCTTATTCTATCTTTATTTTTACATTTTGTTAGCAAAATCAAATTATAAATCTAAATTAAATTAAACCCATAATAATTTCTTGTTTGTAAATGTTTTCAGATACATCATCTACGTAATTAATAACGGGAGGGGTCGGCCATTGTGCGTATGGAATAGCCTTGCTGGTGCTTTGTTCCAGGGACAAAAGTTGATGTAATGAATATAGTCGCCTTTTCAATGGACTACATTTTTTTAAATCTTTTGTGGTCTTACGTGTGAGTTGTTTCCATCTCCATTCAAATTGTAGGGCAGCCTGCCAAGTGGGAAAACCGGAAATATAAACTGCATGGTGCCACGGACCAATATGTAATTTCGCCCGTGTTGCGTGGGCTCCGCCCACCAGTTCGCCATTGTGTTGTCGCAAACGATGATGAATATCTACGGATGCACCCACATAAGTAGCTTTCTTATCAAACGAAACTAACAAATATACAAAATACTTATTTTCATTTTCATTTTCATTTTCATTTTCATTTTTTGTTTCCATTTTAGTAATTTAATTGTTTGTTATTTCTAAATATTTGTAAAAAATGTAAATATTTAGAATTGTATGTATATAATAATAAATATTTCATAGTGTTTTTAATATCTTTATACAATAAATACTTTTCTCTTATGGAAACACAACCATCTGAAATAGCTACATGTAGTTTTTCAGATGATAGTGAAACCTGTAAAACGGATTTATTAGTGGTATACACCAAACCATCAAGTAGGAATGAATCAGAAAAGGAAAGTAAAGAAGATGAAAAAGAAGATGAAAAAGAAGATGATGAAGAAGATGAACAAGAAGAACAAGAAGAACAAGAAAAACAAGCCATGCAAGCCATAGTAAGTAAAAAAGAAGTGCCCAAAATTGAGAATATAAATTTAAAAATAAAAGAAAAACCATTTAAAATATCTAGAAAACACCAATCAAGTCGGGAAAATAGAGATAGATATGGTTATGAAGAAAGGAATGATAAAGACAATGGAGATGGAAATTATGGAGAAAAGAATAATATGATGGAAGAACTTGAAGGAGGATTTTATTATAAAGACTCTTCTTCTCCACCGCCATTTTTTCATGAAAAAACAGAACCAAGCAGAATGAATATTAAAAATTTAAATCTTAATACAACCATTAAAAAAAAATATTCACAACCTGAGTTTGATACCGAAGACCGCACCTATGTGGATTCTGACGATGAAAATATTATTTTAATGTCTGATTTTCACATAGGAGACAACAATAATAAACGCAACAATGAACTTGGAAATGGTTCTACTGATGACAGCACTGCCAATCCTGGTCGCGTTCATAAATTAGATTACAAAGATGTTGAATATAAAATTGATCGTATGTATTTCGATATTAATGATAAATACAGCAGTGCTTTGGATATTCTTGCGAGTTATCTCAAAGGTCACAAAATCCTCTATATGGAGTCCAAGTTTTATTGCGAAAAACAACTGAATATATTTATGATGCCCGCTATCTTATTTTCAACGGCAGCGACAGTTTTAACGAGTTATTTAACTCATAATTATGTCTGGGGTGTCATATTTATTTCTTCCTTGAATGGAATTATTGCATTTTTACTCGCCATTGTTAATTATTTAAAATTAGATGCAGCATCCGAAGCACATAAAATATCATCGCATCAATATGATAAACTACAAAGCACCGTTGAATTTACATCTGGCTCTATTTTACTATTTAGTAATAGCGATATCCAACAATTAGAATATGAATTGGAACAAACAAAAGACAATGAGAAATTGCGTGCCGAATTGAAAAAGCAAATTATCCATAAAAAGGGAGAATTTGAAAAAACAATGAAAAAGAAAATGACTGAAGTGGAAAATAAGATTGCTGAAATTAAAGAAACAAACCAATTTATTATTCCACGGATTGTGCGGTTGCGTTATCCCATTATTTATAACACCAACATTTTTTCAGTGATTAAACGAATTGATGATCTGCGAAAAAGAACCATCACAGATTTAACCACCGTGAAAAATGAAATTCGTCATTTCACGCATTTAAAACAAGCATACGAAACATCCTTTTTAAAATGCGAAGTCAATCCTACACCTGAACAGCAAACGAAATTACAAACCATTGCAAAAATTGTGATTAAGCTTTTTGAAAAGAAACGTAATTTGGTGAATGAAATTATTTTGCTGAAATCAGCATTTTCCATTATCGACCAAATGTTTCACAAAGAAATTAAAGATGCCGAGATAAAACGCGCGAGCACATTTTGGGTAAACAAGAAGACACAAAAGAGCAATCCGGAAAATATGAATGAATTTATCCGTAAATTAATGGACCCATTTTCGGATGTTATTATCCAAAATGATGACGTCCATTATTATGATGATTACTACAAACTTTATAATATGGAAAAAAATATACCCAAGGTGGAAAAGAGACGAGGATTTATGAATTTAGGGGGACTTACTTTTAATTAATTAATTTTATGAATATGAATTACATTGTTTTTTATTTTTCAATGTTATACTATTTTTTCCATCACACTTATATCAATGTGTTCCATAACCACATGACTTTCCCAAAAATACCGACAATAAGCCCACAAAAACGGGCAATCCGTTTTATACCATTCCGGTCGTTCTTCAATCAGTTTTTTCCGCAATTCAGGGGGCAAATGAACCAGTCCCGCATAAGGCAAAACGCAGCACAATTGAACCAATGAAGAGACTGGCTTGTTTGTTCTGGTTATTGTCGCCATCATTGTTTGCTGATTTGAATACATCTTCATAAAAGACACAATTGTAGTAGCATTATTACCCGTTTTGTCTAATAAAAATGTATTCAAATCGGAAAACAAAGGTGGATAATAATACCGATACGTCCATCTCCAGTCCAAGCATCCCTGTGTGTAATAATAGAAATTCCATTCTATGCCTTCGCACCAGTTTTTGCATACATTTGAAACAACGCCATCAAAACACGGAAATAAATTCTCATAATATCGTTTTTGCCAGCCTCCTGTAAAAGGGTCAATGTGTTTTTCCAAATCTCGTTCAAAGGTCGGCGTTGCTTCAAATTTTTTGAATTTATCATCTGCACTATGAATGGGATAAGTATATTCGCGCCGGTTTCGCAATTTATGTTCTTCGCGAAGAAATTCCTCTTCTTTTCCAGCCAAAGTCGCGATTAATAGTCGCATATTATACCAATTTATGGAGTCATCACTCCTAGCCAAATTACTTTTGTTATTGTCGCATCCCAAAAATAGCGACCGATATGCAATCATCAGTTTATCCATTCCACCTGTGCGAATATTGGCCGCGGGGAAATGTGGCAAGAAGTCATTTCCGAGCATAAACGTCAAAATAATATAATCGTGGCTGTTAATGTCTATTTTCGCATTCAGTTCGCTAATATTCAGCAAATAATTCGTGTCGGGTTCTAGATTATCCATATGAAAATGCGGACTTTCGCGCAGCAAAAAGAGATTGGGTGCATATTGCAAATGACAAATAGAAAGGACAATTAAATCTGCGTCCAGACCATAAATTATAGTGGTTTCTTTTTCGTGTTTCTGCGGATTTTGACGAATGTAATCAAAGAGTTTATGCTCTCCTTCGCCTGGCTCGGAGCTATCACTGACAATGACTTCTGTTTTTCTTTTGAAAGCATCGGTAATTTGTCTGTTTAACTCACTCATAAACCGTGTTCCGGGTGTGATGGCCAATGTGCTCCAAGTATTTTTTTTATTTTTGTCGCCATAAATATGCTTGCTTACTTCGGTTTGATACCACGATTTATATCTCCGGGTACGCTGCTGTTCTATTTTTGCCACAGGAGCAACACCATCAAACGCAATATAAGTTGTTTTTCGCGGATGAACTGCCAAAATATATTCTTGTATTTTTGCAATTGTTCCGCGGATAATTTGTTGTGCGGTTTCGTCTTCACTCATGGTTGCTCCTACCGCTGAGGCAGACAATTTATGAAACACATCATAAATAATGGAATTACAATCCAAATATAAATTATCCACTGCTTTTGCATTGGGTTTAAATTTGGATAAAATATGGGGATAATTCTTTACAATATACGAAAAATAACTTGGAATTCCCATTATGCACACAATCACGTAATCACACAATCTTATATTATTTTTTAATTTGGTTTTATTTCATTTTTGTTATTAATTTGTTCCAACACAATTTTAAACATAAAATTATGGCGTTTTATATTTTTATAATCGTATCCTTTATTACATTTTTTACATTTGTATAAATACATAAATCTCTGGCATTGCAAAACACGTGCCATTTCAAATCTTTTATATATTTCATAATTTGATATTTTATCTCCACACCAAAAACAATACATAATGAACTGAACAACTTATGAACTTATGACTTACTTTATGACAATTTATGTCTTATTTATTTTCATTTTTAATTATCTTCCCGACCAAACCTTGACAAAATACCCCGGAATTCTGTTTCGCATCATATCTGCCATATATTGCGTGTAATCATATTTATATGCATTCTTGTGCTTTAAAATGTGGCCGAACAAAGAGGGAGTTTTATTTAAACAATGTGGGCGTTCGGCGTGAAAAATGCAACCCATAATTCGCTCCAAAGCACATCGGTCATCACGGCATCGTACCACAGGAATAAGTCCCGTAATCTTGTATTTTCTTTCAATGTGTTCTAAAAATGAAAGTTTAATAAAGGTTTGAACGCCAAAGCACAAATGAAATGCGTTTGGGTCGCTGCGAACATTCATATTCATTCCGATGGCTTGGGGTTTCTGTGTTAGTAATTTGTGTTTTATTAAGTTTGAATTAGCCAAATGCTGCGAAATGCGAAGCACATTGCGAAAGTTATCGTGTCCTGCATCGGTATTATACGGAAAATGCCACAGCGGCAGGACATCGGGAGTTTTTCCACTCATAAAATCTATTCTTTTGTGGGCGAATACACCGTCATGCATCATTACCGCGGATTCAAACCAGCGATGTTTCAACAGATAAATAAATGGCAGCAATTCTCCACGTCCGGGGTATTGAGACTGAATAATGGTGAGATTTTTTAGATTGAGTTTGGTATCTTCTTTTGCAGTCAAAAAAGAAGGATTGCTATTATCATCAATAATTACCACTGGAACATCGGGATATAATTTATTCAGCAGTGAAACAGACCGCATCCAGTATTTGTTGGTTTTATGTGAATTTACGTGTCGTGTTAAAATAAAACCAAACTTTTTCGGTGTGCTATCGGAAATTTCAATTAATGGATTATTGGTCATTTGATGGTGGTTCATTTTTATAATTTTTGGGGGTATTTTAAAATTTGTTAGTTTTAATTAACCAAAAGAATAAATAAATCTATATTTTATTATTCTTTTGTTTTGTTATGCATATTTATTCACTTATCTTATTTACTTTTTTTATACGACACAAAACACAATATCTTTTGATTGTTGTTCATTTTAATGTCATTCAGGCTCATCATATTTGTGATAGATGTATCAATGACATATCCATTCGCACTTAAAAACGAAAATAAATCCGGAATGGCATCCGGGGTCATCCATGAGTCGCCCCATTTACCAACGCGTGTTCCAGCTCTGCAACATGCGGAATCGCGTGCCACAAGAGCCAATCCACATTTGCGCGGATTGGAACATTGCGAATAATTGTAGTTCGGTCCTAATTTATTAAACTGGATGCGTCGCACCAAGGCACGCAATGGTCCCTTGGGCAACATGTTAATGGTGATAATGTTTTGATAACACTGGGTAAAAGTATTATAATATGGCTCAACAATCAACGTATACATTATTATTTCTTCAATATTTATTTTTGATTTTTGATTTTTGATTTACATTTCCTAACAAAAATCAAAAATAAAATATAAAACACAATTTCAACAAACATCGCAACAAATATACACATACACATTGTTAGCAGAAGATGGTTTCGAACCACCGACTTCCGGGTTATGGGCCCGGCACTCTACCCCTGAGCTATCCTGCTATCAACACCACACAATATTTTATTTTTCTTATTTTTACGCACGCATGCACGCATTAACTCAAAAATTCATTCTCCTCCATTTTTCCCATTTCGGCCATGTATCTCAAAAATTCATGATACGAGTCGTCATCACAATTCTCATTATCATTGTTCTTTGCATTTCGTCTAATGTTGAACGCCATTTGCCGTTCCAATTCTTCTTCCAATTCATCCAGCATTTTCTCACTGATTACCTTGTCTTGGGTCAAAAATTCCTTCAAACATCGGTGCATAATGTGAAAAATATTGAAATCAAACATCAAACCGAAATATATCTTGTGAATACCCTTGATACATTTCATTCCTTTTAAAATGGAATTCTGGTAATTAACAATCAAATCTTTAAAACGTTGTTCGCAACCAGGTTCTACAAAAATCTTGTCCCAAATTAAATCCAATCTATTTCCAAACTCAGATATAACATCGGTTTTTTCTAATTCTGCGACCTTTAATAATTCCTGCTGATACACTTTCAAACAAATGTAGTGCAAATCGCGAAAGGTGTAATTCTCATACATTTCATCCTCATTTTCTTCACCTTCCTTTTTCTCGTTTTCATCTGCATCTGCATCATCATTTACTTTAGCATATTCTGTTTCCTCCACTTTAATTTCTGGTGCTTCCGATACTTCTTCTTTTGATTTTGTTTCCTTTTTCTTTCTTCCCCGTTTTGCATTTTGCTTTGACTTTTCCTCAGATTGCGGCGGAACTTTATCGACATCAGCGGCAGCTGCATCATCGACATCAGCAGCAGCTGCTTCTCCATCCATCGCCACAACAGCACTATTTTTCATTCGCTCTGCTTCATTCTCTTCTTCTTCTGCAGCAAATGCTGCCTCAGCAATCATGTCAAGCGTAATACTATTTTCATTGATTAAAGAATTGTTGGCTCGTGTTAGAATTTTCTTCGCCAATTCAATATAAATATTATGATAACATATGTCGTAATTATAGTTATAACGTATCATTTGTTTAACAACTATTACACTATAATAGATAATGTATTTAAGTATTTTCGTTTTATTTTGTTTTTCGTTTTATTTTGTTTTTCGTTTTATTTTGTTTTTCGTTTTTCGTTTTTCGTTTTTCGTTTTCTGTTTTCTTTCTTTTATTTTTAACTAACAAACAAAAGAAAATTTAATAATATCCATCATCTTCAAACACATTATTATAATCTCCATCCTCCTCTTCCTCTTCTCCGCGAACCATTAGTTCAGCCTCCTTTTCGTCAAAGTCATTATCTTCCTGCTCCTGCAACTCTTCTCTTACTTCTTTGGTCTTGTCGTAAAACGCTGCATCATATTTCTTTAATCCTGCATAATTCTTGGCATTATATTCACCAATACCCAGTTTTCGCTCCTCTTGGTAAATCATTCGCTCATCACGGCTCATTTTTTCCAAACGCTTACGAAATTTATTCTTTTCATTTTCCTTGTGCTTAAACACCACATCCATCACCTTGGAATAATTGCGGTCAATAACATCTATTTCAGCCGTTTTAGATAAATATTCCAAAGAAAAATCCAACAATGTTTGATGTGCGTCCGCCAGTTGTTCCAGTTCATTTTCCTCATTTTCATCATCCATATCTTTCGCTTTTTCATCGTAATTCTTGTCGTAAATTTCAAAAATGTTGGAAATATAATATTCAAACAACGCCTGCATCACTTGAAATGTATATTGCGTTGTTTCTTGTTTTGCTGGCTGGTAATAAGTGGTGCGAGCCAAATCTATCCATGGTTCTGAATCATGCATTATTTGTTCAAAATACGGGGATATGACATCATTGTCATTATCTTTGTATTTTTTCGTGTAATTTACCACCTTTTCGTATCGTTTTTCTAACATATTATGTATTTTGCCCATATGAACGTACGAAAAATCATACCAACTGCTGTGCGGATTTGAATTTAATTCATCTGGATCCATTAGTCGAGTTATTGGCAAATACTGCGAAAATACATATCTATTAAAGGCACCACTATTAAACATTTCGGGAAAAACACGCCCAATTAATAGCACATAATTTCGCAAAAAGGTCAAATAAGTATATGCTGCGTTAATGTCTGCATCTACATCTGTATCTGCATCCGCACTCGCATCTTCATCGCCTTTTTTAGATGCAAACAACACACTTATATCCATTTTTTTAAATATTTTTTCCAATTGTTGGCGTTTTATTTTTTTCATATTTTTCAATTTGTTAGTTGCCAATCGTTTCAAAGTTATTAGAATGTCGTTTTCATTCCCATCATCGCCATTACCATCACCATCCTTTGTCCCGCTTCTGTAAAATGCACTCAACAACGAACTTAGGTCTTCTTTCGACAGCCCCAATTCATCTTGCACTTTTAAAGTTGCAATGAGTTGAATAATAGGTCGTTTCACTTCTGCAAACTCTGGTGGAGCATTCATAGTCAACCGCGAAAATAACATATAATCCTGCATGAATTGCTTTTGCAGTGTTGTATCGGGATTTGGACCAGATTTAATGAGACCCATTTTCATTAAAAAATCAATTCCCTCTTCCATGACAATCTCGTTCAGTCTGTGCGGTAAAATGGGATAGGCGATTTCCGTATCTACATTGGACAAAAAACTCCGCGACATTGACCGCATGGTTGCCAGTTGCTTCTCTATTTTCTTCACAAATTCATCATATCTCTCAATCAAGTCTTCATTGGGGCTGTTTTTATTGAAAAACTCCAAGGTTGCCCCAAATCGTATTTTTCCATTCTCTTTCTTTTTGTCTTCAATCACTTGTTGCACACAGCACGAATTGATTTGATTGTAAATCTTGATATTCAAAAGAAGCGAATCACGATATTTATCCGTGTTTAGCAGTGCCTGAATGGTTCTTTGAATGCAAAACGACAGAAATATCATTCTTGCAAATAAATACTGGGGCTGAACCGCATGTCCGCGTTTAGATGCCGCCGCTACCTCAGCAATCGTTCCAAGTTCGGCACACGATTCAATGCCGAATAAATCCTGCGGATTTTGCGGGGGCAAAAACTGCGGCCACTTGGTCTGCGGTATCACGGCCTTTGTTTTTGCAACATATCGCAACGATAATTCCTGCTCTATATTGTGCTTTAATTGAGCGGTAAGCGTTTCTTTTAAAACATCACCGCGTTTCATGTTTATCAAAGCCGCAATTAACTTGTGTTTTTGCGACGTTTCCATTACCAAATTCATATAACTAGCCGGCCATGCCTTGCGTTCTTTTTTCAGCGTTTTAAAAATATGAATTACGCGTTTAGAAAGATAAAGTGTAAGCATGTCGGTAAGAGATGCATTGCTTTCGCGGTCGTATTTGTCTCCTTTTATGTCGCTAATCTTTTGCAAAATAATTTTTTTCGACACAAATAACTCCACCATGTAAATATACAAAATGAGAATATAGGTGGTTCTTTGAATAGCAATGTAGTCTTCACGACTAGATACATTTTTCGGTTTTTTCAGCAAATATTGTTCGTACGCATCGGGTAATTTATCCGTCAATTCAGTTATCAACATATCCAAGGTTTCCACAATAGGAACAGAGAATTTGAGACGAAATGTCTGGTCGTTGAGAATATCCAGAATTTTATTACCGGTAATATCCAAAGTTATTTGTTGGTTGTCAGTATTGTTATCATCCATCAAGACTTGTTTTCTACCATCTAACAAACCATCATCGGTGGTTTCCAGTTCTAAATGACCGTCTTCATTTTCAAATTCGTTAAATAACATATCTTCCACTGCAGAAATTCTTTTTTCTTCATCGGTCTCTACTAACAAAGGATTTCTGCGAATTTCGCCATCATCTGCGTCTGCATCCCCATCTGCATCAGCATCTTCAAACACCGCACCTGTTTGAATTTTAAAGCCACTTTCGTCAAAAGTCTCCATTGCAACCAAGGGTATTCGTTCAATAAGCACTCCCGTATTTTTGTCAAAGATGCCATCGTCTGTCTGTTCCCCGATTTCCTGAATTAAATTGGAGCGAATTACATCATAATCACGCGGGTTTCGCAAAACAGCAGTTGCCAGGACATATAAAAACCTCGGCATCAATTTCACATGAGTTTGAATGCAATAATACCACCACACATTTTCCTTTTCGCCTGCATAAACGGTGCTGTCTTCGGTTGCGACACCTTGATACACATATTTTTGACTTTCAACCAAACTAACAACCAATCTTCGTTTTCGTGCTTCATCTGTGTCTGCCATGATTAAATTCACCATTTCTTGAATAGGCGACACAGGTAGCATAACAGCAGCAGCAGTTTTTCCCAATTGGTATTGAGAGTTGTTATACACTAATCGCGCGGCCGTCTGAATATGTTCCAAAATGGGATACACATAATCACTATATTTCGCCTCTTTTTCAATGGAATTATCCAGTTCATCTTTGGACAAAAAATAGGCATTGTCAAAATAATGATAAAACTGCTGGAATAAATCGGTGGAAATGCGATTGACTGCCATTTCTTCTGTTATGCATTCACCGCTATCTTTTGCTAATGCAGTCGCAGTTGCCGCCGTAGCCGAATTTAAAGATGTGCTGAAACACATATCCTGCAACACACACAAAACATCCTCTGAATTACGGATATTCATATTCATAATCGACTGAATGAGCGGGTCGGAATGCCATCTTTTTTCGCCCTCTTCCTTTACGAAATATCGTTTGTCGTCTCCGTCGCCCACTACCGCATATTGCTCGTGTTTCGGTTGAGATTGCGGTATGTATCCTAGTTTATCGCCCACCTTTAAAAGATTATCACTGAGTTTCCACATGACGGCTTCAATTGCATTCACAACATATGCCGGTGTCATTGCCATTTCGGCAAACCTTGCTCCTCTTTCAGCAATAAGTCGGCATTCCTCT
>Ga0233415_10001221_pt1 | contig 11249 bp, 5 predicted proteins | sample Na_anoxic_12_MG_FD_188631 | JGI IMG/M metagenome (GOLD analysis project Ga0233415, IMG submission 188631) | Seawater microbial communities from Saanich Inlet, British Columbia, Canada - Na_anoxic_12_MG | ecosystem: Environmental > Aquatic > Marine > Inlet | place: Canada: British Columbia...
GCATCTCCTGCTGTTGCATCAGTACCTATTGCAATAGAGTCAGAACCTTCAGCTAACGATCTTGTTCCAATAGCAACTGTACCGCCGCTTATAGTTGATCCAGTTGTTCCTGCGGATCTATAACCAATAGCAATATTTCCCTGTCCAGATCTATTTATATTTTGGTAAACACCAGCATCACCTTCAGACTCGACTCCTATTGCAATACCATATGTAGAGGTATTATAAGTTTCTGTTTCTACAGTTGAATTACCTATAGAAGCTCCATACCCTATAGCAATTTGACCCTCTCTTGCACTAGCACCTCCATTACCCATAGCTGAATTACCTATAGCTACATGATCTTTACTATTTCCACTAGAACGGAAATTATTATTACCTTTGGCACAACCAGCGCCAATATATACACCGTTACCCTCGCCTGTAGTAGCTGTTGATGCTTTGAACTTTTTTGCATTTGCTCCTATTGCAACGTCACCTAAATTTTCTTCATGCTTAAAAGTAGCGTCTCCTAACATTGCAGATAAACCAATTATAACTCTTGATTGACTATTAGTTTGTGCAGGATCATTTGTTGGATTGCCTAAATATCTACCCGCAAGACTTCCAATTATAATATCGCCAGCTGGTAATGCGTTCTGAGCAGCAAGATTTCCTATAACTACATTACCACCTGCACCAGTTGAAGTCTCAAGAGCCTGTCGCCCAATAGCAATATTAAGTGAACCTGTTTGATTACTAAAATTGGCTCGTTCTCCTATACTTGTATTTTGAAATCCTGTAGTTAATGATAGGTTAGCATCCTGACCTATCCCTATATTATCCTCACAAAGCACATCAGAATAGTCCCAGTTAGTACCTCTAGCCCCTATTTTTATATTAGTTGTTGTATTTGACACTAACCCAAGAGTATGTCCTCCCATAACCAAAAGGCTAATACCATTGAAGGGTTGTAATGCTCCTATTGTTCCAGCCCCTATTTTTAAAATTGGATCAGTAAAAGTACCAACTCCTGTAGATACTATTTCTTCAATATCACTAGAATATAATGTTATGTTGTTTTCAAAACGTCCTAAGTTTCTTATATTCCAACTTGAAGATGTAGAATATACATCTTTTCCTGACAATCCTCTCCATGTTGTTGTTACTGTATCTGTTGTACCAACAGACGCAACTGTTAGGACTGCTAAAGAAGTTCCAAAGTCTACCGTAAGAGTATCTCCTACTGTCCAATCTTTACCACCCCCATATACCGAAGCACCTGTTATACCACCCGTTGCGTCTACACTTATAACTCTTGCTATAAGGCCTGTAGCTGTTCCGATTGAAACACTTGCCGCAGTTGTAGGGTAATAGTTATTTGCAACATATCCTGAGCCTGTTCCAGATACAAATGTTACAGTTAAAGCATTGTTAGTTCCAACTACTGAATTTGCACCGCCAGACAAGTTTAAAGTTGCTCCAGTAGCATTAATAGTAATAGTTCTTGTTCCAGGAGTGCTTACCGTACTTATACCAGTTCCTCCAATAATATTTACTGTTTCTGCATCAGCTACTGTTCCAGGCCCACCAGAGTCTCCATCAATATTCCATGACGTCATATTACCTCCTGCTGCTTGAGCCACCCACTCCATATAACCACCACTAGCACTATTAAAGGCAAGAACCTGTCCTGCTGTAGCTACCGATGGCGCTGCCGTTGTTCCTAAAACAAATGCATTATTTGTAGTTCCGTTTCCGTTTTGTATTGTTAAAGCTGTGTTTAGTAAAGTTGCTCCAACTGTTGCAACTTCCTGTATAGTAGGCGTTTCTGTGCTTAATGTTATTCCTAGACCACTAACAGCAGATGTTGTTCTTAAGTATGTAGATGTTGCAGCTTGTTCTGAGAATGTAAATGACCCACTTGTAGTAATTGCCGTTCCAACCGTAGCTGTTGAGTCTGTTAAAGATATACTTTGTACACTTCCAGTACCAGAACCAGTAAAGTTTAGCTCTATATTGTTACTTCCTGCGTTAGTAAACACAGCACCTCCGCCTCCTTGTAATGTAAACGAACTAGAATTAGTCCCATCTGAATTTGTTACAGTTATTAAGTTTCCTGCATTAGTTACAGCTAAATCCCAGTCAGCTCCTTTAGGAGTTGAAAATCTACCTGTTTGATCATAGTAAGTTCCTGTAGCAATTCCATCTAACTCAATAACTAAATTATTATCTGACCCAACTTGATTTACTCTAAATGTGTCTCCTGATGCATAACCAGATCCACCAGCAGTAAATAATAAATCAGCCAACACCACATTACCAGCAGTTGTATTTGTTATACTTACTATTATTCCTGAACCACTACCAGTTACGGCTGTTGTTGTTAGTCCACTTGCAATCGCATAATTTGTTCCTGTAGTGTTGTCATCATAAAAAGCTGTTGTTAATCCACCAGGGCCTGTTACAACCGTTCCTGTTGTTATTAATTGAGACGAAACTATTGGTGTAGCTGGAGCTGTAGCATCTACAGACATATCAATATATGTTGTATCACTTGCGGTTACACCTGTTACTGTACCTGTTCCTGCACTTGCCCATGTAGGGAAACCTGCTGGCCCTCCCGAAATTAACACCTGACCTAACGTTCCTCTATCTGTATTTAACTCTATAAATGCATTTGCTGCTAATTTTAATCCTCCACCCGCTAAATTTATATCTCCTGTTAAGGTTATGTTTTGTGTTGCTGTATTACCATTATCTAATACTTGCTGAAGAGTTTCATTTATTCCAGAAACTGTCTGCCATGTAGGAGTTATAAAAGGCCCATTAGAAACCAAAGCCTGACCAGCCGTTCCTGAACTTCCAGCCAATAATATCTGACTATTAGCACCAGACAAGCTTATTGATCCTTGACTTATTATTAATCTTCCTTGTGTTGCTGAAGCTGTTGGCGTTCCATCGCCATTAAAATTTATTACTCCTTGACCCGTTATAGTGTTAGTTGATGTAAGGCTTATTCCACCAGTTCCTGTAAAAACTATACTACTATTTAATAAAGTATTACCAGCAGTTACAACTTGTTGTAAAGTAGGTGTATTAATTGTAGTACCACTTGACCATGCAAGTCCTGTTGCGGTTGCACTTAAAAATTGTCCTGGTGTTCCCGCCGCACTATTTATAAGTATTTTTGATGTTGTGCTAAAATCTACTGGTACACCGTCATCAATAGTTACAGTATTATAAAACCTAGATAGTCCTCTTACATTTAAATAAGATGTTCCATTTAAGTCTAATCCTCCTCCAGTGTTAAAAGTAAATATACCTGTTAAAACAGGATTTGCTGTAGCTACTGGGCTTACCGCTAATGTGTCATTCCAAGACTGCGTTGTTCCTGGTGCAGGAATCCAAGCCAATCCAGTTCCTGTAGAACTTAATACTTGACCTGCTGTACCATGAGACCCTAATCCTCCTGCTGATATTGTTGTTGGAAATATATCTATTACAGATATACTTGATCCTAATGCAGAGGCGGTTCCATTTAACTCTATATTAAGAGCAGAAGTATTTCCTACTCCTAATACAGAATTAAGATCTTGAGGAACTCCTCCTCCTCCTCCCCCTAATGAGCTAACTAGAAATGTTACTGTCTTTTTGTTATCGCTAACATCTGTTCCAATAATTAAATCATTTGCAGCAGGTGCTACCGTTGGGTAGGCAGTAGTATTTTTTATTTTAGCCATAGGGTTGCATTTTTATTTTTCTATTTTCAAGTCGGCAACCTCTTCTTTTGGAGCGTCAGTAACATCTCCAGTTTCTAAATTAATAGTTGCGTTTTTACCATACTTTTCCATTAAAGTAATTTCTTCTTTTTGAAACTTTTCTTTAACTTCAGCAACCTTATCCATTAGTTGATTTTGTTGCAATATAGTGTCGCCTAAATTCATTTTTAAAGTATTGAATTCGGCTTGTAATTCTTGAAGTAATGTTAATTCTTCTTCCGTTAGTTTTCTCATTTTTTTATCCATTTAATTATATTTATTTAGGGTTATTAAAGTAACAAAGATACAAAAGTTTTTTTATGTAATTGTTATGGAGTATTCGTAGTCCAAGTTGGAGTGTTAACGCCTGTACCCGTATATCCATTACCTGAGCTGTCAGTATAAGATGTACCCGTACCCTCATTAAATCTCATCCAAAACTCAAGAGTTGCTGACTCAGTATAGTTACCAGAATTTGAACTTAAATCTATTGGAGTTCCATTATTATAAATAGCCTCTATATTACTTGCGTTAAGTCCTTTATTAAAAATTGCTGCATTATTTAATTCCCCATCAAAAACATTAGATAAAGTTGTCCCCGCTCTTTGCCAAGCTCCAAGATTAGAGTTACCACTATACGCTAAATTAAGATTTGTATTTCCTGAAGTTACATATGTACCTGAGTATTCCGCACCGTCAATATACAATTTCCAAGATGTATTATCATCATATCCATTTGTAGGAACAACACACGCTAAGTGATACCATTGTCCTGAACTTATAACTCCGTTTGCTGTACCTGTAGTTAAACGATTATTTGTACCCCCGCCAGGAGAAGTTCCATTTAAACCAAAAAAATGAAATACAAATTTTCCAAATCTGTTTACTAACATTTGTATTCCGTAGTAACTTGTAGTTGAACTAACCCCTAAAGAAAACAAAGTAAAAGAAGTTGTAAGGTCGTCAATATATACCCATGATGACCAAGTGTATCCATCGCTATTAATTTGTGCTTCTGTAGGATTTAATGCTGTGTTTTGTTGATTTCCTAAACTTATATACTGATTAGATCCATTACCTTCTATAGAGTAATCCGTAGCAAAACTTGCTGGAATACCAATAGTATTAATTTCTTCTATAGTAGTTAGTGAAATGGTATCAACTTTGTCAATACCAGTCATAGATATAGTATTTAATTTGTCTATAGTAGCCATATTATGAGAGCTCTATAAATGTATTGTCTGGATGAAAAAATATTTGACCATTAGTTGAGTCTATTTGTGTTGCAATAATTCTTACAAATTTACCTGTACCTGATGGTGGTTCATGTGTCATAGAGCCCGCATTTACACTATCGATATACAAAATACTTCCATTAGAACTTCCTGTTGTTGTGTAACCATTAGTATACATTCCTCTTGTAAACATTCCTGCCGAAACAGTTGTTCCTAATGCAATGGCTAATAGCCCTGCGGATGTTCCTACAGCATCTGCTTTTGCAGCTGCCCATTGTCCATCCGTTGTAGTATAAATATATAACTTTCCTTGGGTTAAAGGAGAACTTGCGGCAGTACCAAAATATACTATTTCTCCTTGATAATCATTATCTGTATTACTTGTTTTATCTAATTGAGTATTAGCATTCCAAGTACCACTTGTAACTCCTCCACCTGTGGCTGTAGATACTTTAGTTCCTGTTATCTGTCCTTGGTTTAAGTTTACTACTGGTGTTGTTGAAGCTGTACTGGTAATAAAAAGTGGAAATCCTGCCGCACCACCAGAAGTTGGGTTGGCTGCACTAACTGTAGTTACAGTACCAGTATTTGTTGTATATCCTGCTCCGTTTGTTAATTGATTGTTATTAGTTATAGTATTAGTTACCGTAATAGTTCCTGAAGAAGTTATTGGTGATCCTGATACGCTTATTCCCGCACCAGCCGTTACTGCTACCGAAGTAACCGTTCCTTGAGGAGCAAGGCTTGTTATTTCTTGTATTTCATATGATCTTGTTTCTCCCGATGATGAAGAGTCTAACCCAATCATTATAAGATCATTTTCATCTGGAGAACCAGTTCCTCCTGGGCAATCAGCAATTAATCCTGCACTTGAATAATCTACCGATACAGTTCCTGTACTTATTATTGTTCCACCAGTTAATCCGCTTCCAGTAGCTACTGAAGTTACTCCTGCTGACGGTATAGTTGGGAAGGTAGCTAAACCTCCGTCTCCTCTTACATATTGAGATGAAGTTCCTGCACCTGCTATTGTAAATGTCCCTGTTGTTGTTATTGGTGTCCCCGTAACTGTAAAAGCGGGTGGAACCGCCATACCTACACTAACAACAGTACCTGCTGCACTTGAATTTATAGTTATATTATTTCCTGAACGATGCGTTGTTATACTTGTACCTCCAATTATATCTATAGCGTCACCATTATCTATTGTTGCTGCACCACCAGTGTCAGCCTCAATAGTGAAATTAGTCATTTTATTATTGAAAGTTGTAAAGTTTCCCGATGTTAAATAACCGTCAACCGAAGTAGTTGCCGCAGCCATAGAAATAGCAGGGGCTGTTCCCCCTGAAGACACTACAGGTGCAGTACCCGTAACACCTGTAACTGTTCCTGTATTGGTTGTGTAGTTTGCTCCGTTTGTTATTTGATTATTGTTTATGTTAAAAGTTACATCAGACAGACCTGTTCTTGAAAGGGTTACTACTCCAGATGATATACTACCACCAGTAACGTAATTATTTGTATTAGTTGGAATAGATGGAAAAGTTATTAAATCACCCTCACCATTTACATATTGAGCTGTAGTTCCTTGCCATACCCCCGTCATAGTACCAGAGCCTGTAATTGAATTAGATGCTACGTTTAAAGAGTTACCATCAGTTTTAAAGTTTACACTTGTTACTCCTACAGATGGCATTGTTACAGTCTTAGTATTTAAAGCTGTTATGTGACCTGTGCTATTTGTAGTTACAGAGTCAACCGCTGTAAATGTTCCTCCTGAACCAGGAGACGTTGAACTTGTATTGTCAGTTCTTGATGTAGTATCATGATTTACTGTTAAAGTTCTGGAAGACTCAGATGTTGTTATATAAGTTCCTCCTGCAACGTCCATTGTTTCTCCGTCTGATACAGTTGAACTACCTGAATCACCTTGAATTGTCCATGAAGACATTGAACCACCTCCACCCGTTGCAGCTATTGTTACTGTTCCGCTACTATTTGTAGTTGTTATTCCTGAACCAGCCGCTATAGTTATGGTTCCGCTATTTGTTATTGTTGTACTACCACCTGAAGTTCCAGCAACAGCTATTCCATCAAAAGGCTTACTGTTTGTTACTGTTACTGTTCCTGAGCTTTCGGCTGTAGTAATACCTGTTCCGCCTGAAATATCTACTGTGTTTCCATTTGATATTGATGTACTTCCCGTATCACCTTGTATGGTAAACGAAGCCATTTTTCCATTAAATGTTGACCAATCGGCTGATGATAAAGCACCTCTATTAGATGCTGATGCTGTAGGAACATTTAAAGTTATTACGGGAGTAGATGTTGAGTTTGCTACTGTGCTTGATAAATCTGTTCCTGTTGTTCCTAATGTAAGTGCAGCAACGCTTTGTACTGTTCCTACTCCTGATCCAATATCAGAAAGTACCTCAGCTCCTGTTCTATACTTAACTACTCCTCCGTCACTAACTAAAAACTTATCAGTATCACTGGTAGCATTATTTATAGTGCTTATGTCTAATTGACCAGTTATGTCAATTCCACTTGATGTTGTTACTAATCTATTTGTAGACCCATTTAAACAGTGATAAAGTCCAACTGCACCACCTGTAAAAGTTGCTAAAATTCCATTATTAGATGCTCCAGCAGATGTTTCTTGATTTATGATCATTCCACCAGTATTAATGTTCATAAGTTGATACTGATTCTCAAAATCCCAGTTACCTGAACCACTGGAGTTACAATTCTGACTTGGTGTCCACTTAATGTATGGAAATCCTGCATAAGAACCGCTACCATAACAAACATCACCAAAAATTATTTTTGTATTATCTGTAATGGTTACGGTTTGTGAAAATACTGGCATATGAAATTAGATTTTTACAAATATACGAATTTAAATAAAAGTGTTTTACTAATATTTAAACTCGTATATGTAATTTAGATTAAAGTATTTCAGTAATCAATACTCTTGCCTCATTTGTATCTAAAGCAGTTACTGTACTAAGAGTTACAACAGATGTAGACGTTCTTTCAACACCCATAAAAATAGTATCAAAAGGAGCTTCATTACGATAAACTTGCACCACAACATCTCTTGTTCCTAAATTGTGAGTTACAGTGTATGTTGTTGCTGAGTTGTTACCAATATTTGCAACTGCATTATGATTGTTTCCAATACAAGTTGTAACTGCTTGACAAAAGTCTGTTATTTGTGAAGCTGGTATTGCAATAGTATTTTCAGACATTGCAGTAACAAATCCTTTAGCGTCAACTGTTGCATTTAAAGATTTAGTTACACCACCATATGAAGCTGCTGTTACACCAGAGTTATCTATTGTTACAAATCCATTTGCTGTTACACCAAAGTTTGCTGAATCAAATCCTGCAACCCCTTTTGCTGTTGCACCATCAGTTGCTCCAGCACCTGCAATGTTTTCGTCAGCAATAACAACCGTATAGTCAGACTTAGCTGGAGATGAACTTGCTGCAATATCTGAATTTGCAAATAATAAATCTCCTGGTTCTAATTGCGTACTAAAGAACGCTGAACCTGCTACTGTAACTACAAAGAAGTCACCATTATTTAAAGCTACGTTGGAAGCTCCAGATAATGCAGGAGAGTTTGTACTTGCATTATATCCTCCTTGAAATGCCCCTACTCCTCCAACTTGTGCTAATACATAAGCTTTCGAAGCTGCATCTGTTGAAGCTGAAGGTGTTGTTGGTACAGTTACTTGACCAGCAAAAGCTGATTGACCTGTTCCTGTTACATTTAATGCTCCTGATGTTTCTATTCCTCCAGTCCCTACATTTAAACTTGTGGTTACAGTAACATTACTTGGTAATCCAATAGTAATATCACCACCATTACCAGTTGATGGTGTTGTTATTTCGATCTCAGAAGTAGTTCCTGAGAATTTAGCTGTTGTTGTTGAACCACCACTTGAACCAACTAATGATAATGTAGATTCGTTAGAAGACACAGCACCTACACTTAATGCGTAGTTTGCATCTGTATTAGTAACTGTATTTGTTATTGTTACTGATCCTGTTGAACCACTAACGCTAATTCCTGTTCCAGCTGCAACTGCCGTTACACCTGTGTTAGATATTGTTACGTTTCCTGTTGCACCACTTACACCAATACCTGTTCCTGCAACATTACTTAATACACCATCATTTTGTATATCAAGTATAAATCCATTAGAAGATGTTGTAATACCTGTTCCTCCTTGGAATGTAGCTGTTGAACCAGCTGTTACGTTTGCTGATGTACCACTGTCTCCTGTTAATTTCCAACCACTGTATACAGTAGGTGATGTTGGCATTGTAACAGTCTTTAAGTTTAAGGCTGTTAAGTGACCTGTACTGTTTGTTGAAACCGAATCAACTACGTCAAAAGTTCCTGCTGAACCTGGTGACGATGAACTTGAGGTATCACTTCTTGAAGTAGTGTCGTGAGAAAGAGTAACTGTTCTTGTCCCACCAATACTTCCGCTTATATATGTGCCACCTACTACGTCTACAACTTCACCATTACTTACAGTTTGATTTGTACCAGTAGTTGAACCAATAGTCCATGATGTCATTGTTCCTGCACCACCATTAGATGCGGCAGTTATTCTACCTTGTGCATCAACCGTAAAGTTAGCCGAAGTATAAGAACCAGCAGTAACCGCTGTATCATCAAGAGTAATTGTTAAAACATCTGTTGCAGCAGCTGCTGTAGTAAGACCTGTTCCTCCTGTAAAAGTTGCAGTGTTTGTGTCACTTATAGTTTGTGATCCTGTATCTCCAGCCATTGTCCATGAAGACATTGAGCCAGTTGGGCCTGTATAAGCAATAGTTACCGCTCCAGTTGCACCACTTACAGATATATTTGACCCCGCAACTGCTGATGTTACACCAGTGTTTGTTAAAGTCATTCCTGTTGCTGTTGTTGCACTAGAAATTCCAGTGCCACCAGCTATATCTACAGTAACACCATTGGTAACTGATAAATTAGATCCTGAATCACCTTGAAGAGTCCATGAAGTATATCCTCCTGGAACAGATGCCCATGTGTTATCTCCTCTTAAGAAAGTTGAGCTACTTGGGCTACCAGTTGCTGATAGATCTATAGTACCCATAGTTACTGCTCCTGTAGCACTAGAGTTTGCTGTTCCAGCAGAAACAAATGTTCCGTTAGCATTAGTAAATGATGTTACTCCTAATGTAGCCGTTCCATTTGATGCGGCTGTTACAATACCCTGTGCATTTACAGTAATACTTGCGTGAGTATATGATGCAGCTGTAACGCCAGAGCTTGGCATATTTACTGATATTGTTCCGCTACTTGTTATTGGTGAACTACCAATAGTTAGGTAATTACTAGAAACCCCAACAGAAGTTACGGTACCTGCGTTACTGTCTAAAGTAATCCAATTAGAGCCATTATAAAATTTAAGAACATTAGAGTCTGATCTATATATTAACTGACCCTCTCCAGTTACGGATGGATCAGAAGTTACGTTCTGTACTTTAAAGTTTTGTAGCTCTGTATTATTGAGCGAGACATTTTGTAAAAAATTAATTGCCATGTTATCTGTGTTTTATATTGTTAAAATTTATAAGTTAAACTTAATTTAAGTTCTCCTTCACTATCTTCTGATTCCATATCTAATAGATAAGATGGCTCAATATATAAGTTGTCCCAAACATTTAATGCATATCCAACTCCCAAAGACACTTCTTCTTCTTCAGTTATTAATCCATATGCAAATAGGTGTTCACCAAATGTATATCTTGCTACCAAATTATAATCATCTCCATCCATCATTATTCCTGCACTTATTTTATCCATAGAATACATTACTCCTATGTTATCTGTTAAGTTATCTAGACTTACTTCTTCTCCATCTGCTGGCGAACTAATCATGCTAGTTACCATAAATTGTGCTGAAGCTAAAATTGTAAATAAACTTAATACTGATGTTAAAAATATTTTTCTCATGTTTTGTTTTTTAGTTAGTTAAAAAAGGCCTTTCCTGTTTGTGGCCCGTTAAAAGTTATTGTTACTTGGTTTAAACTATCATACTCTACATCTGCGTATACTGTTTCTAACGATGAGTTAACAACAGATACTGACGGATACTTATTTAAACCATGATTTATTACCCAAGGATTAGCAGCTACATTCTGAGAAAACACATAATTCTTGTCTCCAGAAACAGCTCCGCCATACGTTAGCAAAGATATGAAATAATCTTTATCGTTTTGTAGGTTACCT
>Ga0233415_10001222_pt1 | contig 11242 bp, 8 predicted proteins | sample Na_anoxic_12_MG_FD_188631 | JGI IMG/M metagenome (GOLD analysis project Ga0233415, IMG submission 188631) | Seawater microbial communities from Saanich Inlet, British Columbia, Canada - Na_anoxic_12_MG | ecosystem: Environmental > Aquatic > Marine > Inlet | place: Canada: British Columbia...
TATGAACTCCTCAACCATAACGCCGATCATTAAAATACTGGAGAGAGCAAAGCGGGGGAACAACCGGTTGACCGTGCTGTACAATAAATCTTTGAAATGGCAGACGCTCAGCTTTTCCGCACTGGAGATATTTCAAACCCACGACAAGCGTATCGAGATAAAAGGTGTTGAATAATATGCAGCAGAACAGGGTACGCATAGAAGGCTTTTTACTCAGGGATGGCGATGAAATTACCATAATCGCCGAATATGCTTCGAAATATTCCCTCTTCATTACCTGCAGGGAAGGTGACACCATCACACACGGTGCCGAATTTCGAAATCTTTCGTTAAAGATCGCAGAGGAGGATGTTGATCTCGGCCAATGCCGCATGTTGCTCGAACCCAATATCGATGGGTATACCGGGCGGCTGATATTCAAGAAGTCCGTTTATGATTTGGACAGTCTGTTTAATAAAAACAAGCTCGTGAAATTGCAGTCTGCATTCATCAACCTTCCGCTAGTTCTGTCCCACAAAGACAAGATCGATTCGACCTTCAAGGATTACACAGCCGATTTGACATATGACCTGGGTGTCTACAAAAGCTTTTTCGACAGTGCGGACCGGGATTACGCGCAAGAGCCCGATCACATCAAATTGTCGATACAGAATGCGCTTTTGGCTACCGAGGGACGCAGCATGATGAAGTTCCTGGACAGAAAACTGGAAGAATTCGAGCGCATCGTCCTGACATTTGATCGCGAAGCACATGAGCGCCATGGATTTTACCTTAGAAAGCAGATCTGGAATTATATTCTGCACGCCCCCTTTATGGCGCGGGCAAATTTAAAGCCCAGGGGGTATGCCGGCGACTCCATGATTATGAGCATGATCTATGCCAATGACTACAGTGGTGATTCGACATTTGGGAAGATAATGCACAAGCACCCCATCGAGCATCCCGCGGCCTCTGCGGTGCGAAACAGACGCGGCATGATAGCAAAACGGCTTGTGGCGTTTTTAAAAACCATGCAACCGGTGAAGAATCCCCTCAAGGTGTTGTCCGTTGCGTGCGGACCGGCTTTTGAAGTGGAGGACATTTTTTTGTCCCCCGAAGATGGCGATCGGTATCGTTATGTGCTTTTAGATCAGGATCGACGGGCCCTGCTCGAAGCGGCTGAAAATATAGCGAGAAGAGAAAAAGCGCTGAACATTCGCTTGAAAGTTGATTATGCCAACGAGTCGGTTCGAACCATGCTTTCCGCAGCCAAACTCGAAGAACAGTTGGGGCGTTTCAATTTTATCTATTCCATGGGACTTTTTGACTATTTGACACCGCCCGTGGCAAAGGCGGTGATCCAAAAGCTTTTTCAACTGTTGGAGCCGGGTGGCGAACTGATAGTCGGCAACTTTTTTGTCTCAAACCCGAGCAAGTTCTACATGGAATACTGGCTGGACTGGGTGCTTTACCACCGCTCGGAAGAGGAATTCAGGCATTTGCTCGACAATAAACTCGCTGCACAGATCGATATCATTTTTGAGGACACGCGGAGCCAGATGTTTTTATGCGTAAAGAAAAGAGTGTAGGATGATGAGCGAAAAACTGAGCACGATCAAAACCGACCGGCGGCTATTAAAACGTAGACAATTCAGAAGAGCCAATCTTTTATCTGAAAATTTTGACACCCATTTGCAGGGTATCATCCATGAGTGGCTCAAAACGCTTACCGCTCTGGGTTTCATTTTAGTGCCTCTGTTTTTCATACTCGACTATTTTACACTGCCAAAGGACATCCTGCCGCGCATCGGGACCTACCGGGTGATCTCCACCCTTGTACTACTTGTCCAATTCTTTGTGATTCGGCAATCCCGGCCCGGCAAACTGTCCTATTTTCACGGCCATTTCGTGTCCATCAACGTAGCCGGCATCATCTCGCTGATGATCATCGATATCGGCGGCTTCAATTCCGGCTATTATGCCGGTCTCAATCTGGTCATCATTGCCGTCAATCTTCTGCTGCCGTGGAACGCGATCCATTCGGCCATCAACTGTACGATGGTCATTTCGATGTACATTGTATTCAACATATGGGCCGGCCCCGATTTTCATTACCACATTTTGTTCAACAACCTCTTTTTTCTTTTTGCCACAGTCGTTATTGCAGTGAGCATCAACTACGTGAGGCACCGGCTCGTTCGCCAGGAGTTCTTTTTGCTCATCGAGCTCAAGGAGACCCGGGACGCACTCTGGAGTGAAATGGAGCTGGCCAAAAGGATTCAAACGGCTTTGCTGCCGGACAAGAAGAAGATCGAAGGGTATGAAATCGCCGCTGCCATGTCGCCGGCAAAAGAGGTGGGGGGAGATTATTATGACGTGATAGAAACTCCGAAAGGCGAAAAGTGGATCACCATCGGCGACGTGGCCGGACATGGCGTCGATTCCGGGCTCATCATGATGATGGCCCAGACGAGCATCCTGTCGACGATCAACAACGGTTCCGGGGCCAGCCCCTCCGAAATACTCAAAAAGGTCAACGGTGTGCTGCGGGAGAACCTGGCAAGGCTCGGTTCCGACCACTACATGACGATGATGGCGATTCGTTTTGACAAAACAGAGATGACGGTAGCGGGGAAACACCAGGATATCGTCGTTTATCGATCGGCATTCAACAGGACGGAGCATATAGAGACGAGTGGAACATGGTTGGGCATAACCGACGATATTGATAAATATATCGAAGATACCGCCGTGCGCATAGACAAGGACGATCTCGTCCTTCTTTTTACCGACGGAATAACCGAAACCATGAATGACAAGGGGGAAATGTTCGGTCAGGACCGTCTCGAAAACGCACTCCATCAGTTTGCGGATCTGCCGGTCATCAAGATCCTCGAAAAGATCATGAGTGAAGTGAACGCGTTTCAAAAAGAACAGTTTGATGACATGACGTTGTTGGTGATCCGAAAGGGTTCGTGAAACTTACTAAGAAAATGCATAGTATGACTGTTATATGGCTTTGTTTTCAATCGTAATAAATGACATCAAGGTCAGCTGGTTCTCGCTGGCCTTTCCTGTCAAACTGGAAAAGGATTTTCTTCAGGACTATTTGAACAAATCCTTGATTCACACCCGTGTCGCGCTTCTGCTGGCGATCTTTTTTTACGGAATATTCGGTTTTCTCGACGCATGGCTGGTACCGGAGAAGATGCTCAGTTTGTGGTTCATCCGGTATGTCGTCTTTATTCCCTACACCGCCCTAATCGCCCTCTTTTCGTTCTCGAAAAATTTTAAAAACTACATGCAGGCCGCCAACTCGTCGGTGGTTTTGCTGGCGGGCTTCGGCATCATCGGTATGATACTGATCGCCCCCGACCCTGTGTGCAATTCGTACTATGCGGGTCTCATTCTGGTATTTATATTCGGGTATACCTTCTTCAAACTGAGATTTATCTGGGCCACGCTTACCGGATGGCTGATCGTTATCGCCTATGAGATCACAGCCGTTTTATTGAGCGACACGTCGCTTCTCGTACTGATCAACAACAACTTTTTTTTCCTGACCGGCAACATTCTCGGCATGTTCGCCTGCTATTCGATCGAATTCTACCTGCGCAAGGAATTTATCCAATCCCGCATGCTGGATACCGAGAAATCGAAAGTCAATGCCGCCAACCTGGAATTGGAAAAAGGGGTTGCGGAGCGAACCTCCCAATTGGTGATCATGAACAAGGACCTGGAGCGGGAAATTTCGGAACGAAAACGCAGTGCCGAGGCGCTAAGGGTGAGCGAGGAAAAGTACCGGACGATTCTGGAAAGTATGCAGGAGGGGTATTTCGAGGTCGATCTGACCGGAAAATTGAAATTTTTCAACGAATCGGCGGCGAAAATATTGGGCTATTCCATGCAGGAGATGGCCAATCTCGATTATCGGGATTATACGAACAAAAAGACCGCCGAAAAAATGTTTCAGGCGTTTAACCGCCTGTACAGTTCCGGCAAGTCGGTGAACGTCATGGACTATGGCGTCGTCAGAAAGGATGGCGGAACACGGATCATTTCGATGTCTACAAGTTTGATCAGGAATCAGCAGGGCGAACCGGATGGATTCCGGGGGGTGGCAAGGGACGACACCGCCAGGAAACGGGCAGAAGAAAAAATTCGTCAGATGAACGACGAGCTCGAGCGACGGGTGGAGAAGCGAACGGCCCAGCTCAACGAGACCAACCTGGTGCTCAAACAGTCGTTGGCGACCGTCAAAAAAACACAAGACAGGCTGGTGCAAACGGAAAAAATGGCCTCCCTCGGGAGCCTTGTGGCCGGTGTTGCCCACGAGATCAATACACCTGTGGGTATCGGTGTCACGGCATCCTCTCTGCTAGAGGAGAAAACACGACAGATAAACAGCCTGCACGCCTCTGGGGAAATGAAGCGTTCGGATCTGGAGAAGTATCTCAAGACAGCGAACGATGCCTCGGCATCGATCCTATTGAATCTGAATCAGGCGGCAGACCTTATTCGAAGTTTCAAACAGGTTGCCGTTGATCAATCCAATGAAGAGCGGCGATCGTTTCGCGTCAAGGAGTACATCAACAACGTTCTGCTCAGCTTGAGACCCAAGCTGAAAAAGACAGAACACCACGTTCAGGTCGAATGCCCGGAGAATTTGAAGATCAACAGCTATCCCGGTGCTTTCTCACAGATCGTTACCAATCTGGTGATGAACTCCCTTCTGCATGGTTTCTCCGGGATCGACAGGGGAGAGATCCAAATCAAATTTTCAAAAACCGATGCGGATTATCTGTTGACGTACAGCGATAACGGCGTGGGGATGGATGCGAACACGTACCGGAATATATTTGACCCATTCTTTACGACAAAACGGGCCACCGGTGGCACCGGCCTCGGCATGCACATTGTATTCAACCTCGTAACCCAAACATTGAACGGTAAGATCAACTGCAAAAGTGAACCCGGAAAAGGCACTTTTTATGCCATAAAGATCCCGTCCGAGCAGGAGATATAGACAATGACTGATTTTCTGAAACAGAAAGAGATCACCGACGATGATCTCGTATTTGCTGATGAAGATTATGATGAACCGGCGGTTATAGAGAAGAAAGGCACCTGGAAGATTCTCATCGCCGACGATGAGGAAGAAGTACACAACGTAACAAAAATGGTGCTCGATGATTACCGCTTCGAGGGCAGGAGTTTGACGTTTTTGCATGCCTATTCCGGCAGGGAAACTGAGCGTATGATGCGTGAACACCCGGATACCGCCATACTGATACTCGATGTCGTGATGGAATCGGACACCTCCGGACTGGATGTCGTCCGCTATATTCGTGAGAAGTTGAAAAACAGCTTCGTCCGGATCATTCTGCGAACCGGGCAGCCCGGGAAAGCGCCCGAAAAGGAAATTATTACGGATTATGATATCAACGATTACAAGGAAAAGACCGAACTGACGGCCGGTAAAATGTTCACGACCATCACCGCTTCGCTGAGGGCCTACCGGGATTTGCGTACTATTGAAAAAAATCGAAAAGGGCTCGAGATAATCATCAATTCGAGCGGCCATCTGTTTGCGCACCAAAGACTTAAAAATTTTACGGAGGGGATACTGACACAGCTGTCCTCTCTGCTCCAGGTAAACGAAGACTCGCTCTTTCTTCAGTCTTCCGGATTTGCCGCATCCGATGTAAAAGACAAGCTTGAAATCATTGCCGGCACGGGACAGTATGAATTTTTTGTTAATAAGTATGTGGAAGACGTGCTGGATGATGAAGTGAATAGGCACCTGGACAGGGCTATCCAGAAAAAGGAGAGCCTGTTCCTCGATGACGCATACATCGGATATTTTCAGACGGAGAACGGTTCGAAGAACCTCCTTTATTTTGACGGCTGCAAGCATCTGACCGATCTCGACAAGGACCTCATCCGGATTTTTTCGACAAACGTAGGGGTCGCTTTCGACAACATCTATCTGAGCAAAGAGATTATCGAGACGCAAAAGGAGGTTATCGAGACGCTGGGTGAAATCATCGAGACCCGTTCGGAGGAGACGGCAAACCATGTCCGTCGGGTTTCGGAACTGTCCTGCCTGCTGGCGATGAAGGCGGGGATGGACAAGAGAGAGGCGCATCTACTGCGTTTGGCTTCACCCATGCACGATGTCGGTAAAATAGGCATTCCGGACGCTATCCTTAACAAAACCGGGAAACTCACCGAACAGGAGTTTGAATCGGTAAAAAGCCATACGACCATCGGGTATGAAATTCTGCGCAAATCGAGCCGACGGATTATAGAAGCCGGCGCCATTGTGGCTTATCAGCACCACGAAAGGTGGGACGGCAACGGGTATCCTCGAGGGATCGGGGGTGAGGATATCCATATTTTTGGGCGAATTGTCGGTCTGGTCGATGTGTTCGATGCACTCATCCACTCGCGTCTGTACAAATCGGAGTGGGACAGCGAAAGGGTGTTTGAGCACATAAAGGACTCAAGGGGGCAATCGTTCGACCCGAAGCTTGTTGATCTTTTTCTGGATAATTTTGAAGAGTTCTTGGCTATCTGTAAAAAGTATAAGGACTAATAGAGCCTGTTCAATAATTAAGATTGAGGGTTGAAGATGAACCCGCAATAGCTGATGTGCAGTATCAAATATTAACTAAAGAACCTTATAGCCATATTGTGTCAATCGCTGCTAATGGGCAAATAGCCATAGATATTTTTGACAGAAATAAATTTGATGTTGTTAGCCTTGATTATATGCTTCCAGGAAATATTAATGGATTAGATGTTTATAATCATATTAGGAAAAAGGATATTCCAATAATGTTTATCTCAGGGAATGTAGAGTTCTTGGAATCAATGAAAAAGTTAAAAGAAAAGGATCCGAATCTTAAACATTTATCAAAACCGATTGATAATTTAGATTATGTGAATAAGATAAATGAATTAATTGGAAGTAGTACTTAATAATCCTATAATTAATCTTGAAAACTAACCTGAAGAAGCCCCAAAACTCACTTGCCCTGATACCTTCCAAAGTACCTATACAGTTAATTCAAAAATTATACGAGGAGTGATAATGAAATTTACAAGAAATTTTGAATTGGAAATATTTTTTTCAAAATACGAGTTCTCCGTCCAATACAACATCGGAGGTTCGGATCTGGAAAGTGTAACCATTTCCGACTTACTTGAATTATGCAATGAAGAGGAGCGAAACCAATGGGAGAGTTTATACCTTGGTTATACGGAGACTTGCGGTGCGCCACGATTAAGAGAGGTTATAGCTGAAACCTATGACACAGTCAATCCCGATCATGTTCTCTGCTTTGCGGGAGCAGAAGAAGGTATTTATGCAACCATGCATGCGATGCTGGAACCTGACGATCATGTCATGGTTCCTTATCCCAACTATCAATCGTTAGAAACAATTCCCTGTGGAATTTGTAATGTAACGGGAATTCCACTTGATCCTGACAATAACTGGGCGCTGGATATTGATTTTATCAAGGATCATATCAAACCAAATACAAAACTGATTTTGATAAATTTCCCTAACAATCCAACAGGGAAAATTCTGGAAAAGGATAAGTATCTCGATATAGTAGGGTTATGTCGTCATCATGGCATTTATTTATTCAGTGATGAGGTTTACCGCCTGATCGAACGTTCACCGGATATCAGGCTGACACAGGCGGTTGATATTTATGAAAAAGCGATTTCACTCAATGTCATGTCAAAAGCTTATGGCATGGCAGGACTCAGAATCGGTTGGATTGCGACCAAAGATAAGGAACTTTTTCAAAAAACAGAACGCATCAAGCACTTTCTTTCCATTTGCAATTCCGGTCCCAGTGAGTTCCTGGCGACCATTGCTCTGAAAAACAAAGATGTGATCCTTAATCGTAATCGCGGAATTGTTGAATCCAACCTGAGACATCTGAATAAATTTTTAACAAAATACGAATATTTATTCGATTGGGTCGAACCGGATGGCGGATGTGTGGGCTATCCAAGATACAAAGGTAAAGAAGGCGTGGCAAATTTTGTTGACAGAATTGTGGAAAAAGTGGGAGTTTTATTTCTTCCCGCCAGTGTCTTTCAATCTGAACTGGGTGATGCTCCTGCGGACAGGTTCCGGATCGGATTTGGTCGGGAGTATTTTTCAGAAGCACTTCATCAATTAGATGAATATTTGAAAAAAGAAGGCTTTTCTATACCCGCAAGTCCTTAGAGCAGATCGCTACAATTTTAGGGGTTTCTCTTGCAACACTCTATAAGGGTCTGAGCAGGATCAGGAAGCAAACAAAAACAAGCTGACCTCACTGTTGTCCCTTCAGGGCAGTGGATGCCAATTGGAAAGGAAGATGCACGTGGCACATATTTATACTTTGGACCAAATCAAGCAGGCCATTGAAGGACTCGCCACCGCTGTTGTTCAGGCATTGAAGAAAGAAAGGACGATCGATTAATGATTACTTATCTCAGCACCAGAGGCGGCATTGAGCCGGTTGACTTTGAAACGGCTATCTTACAGGGCTTTGCCTCGGACGGCGGCCTGTTCGTTCCCGATAGGATTCCCCAGTTGTCTACGACCACTCTCAAACAATGGTCAGCTTTGGGCTATATGGATCTGGCCTTTGAAATCTTATCCCTTTTCATAGACCGGTCCGTTATCACAGCCGATGAGTTGTCCGAACTCTTGCACAACAGCTTTTCTGCTTTTACCCATCCCCAAATCGTGCCGGTGGTCCAACCGACACCGGAAGATAACCTTTTTGTGATGGAACTTTTCCATGGCCCGACCCTCTCTTTCAAGGACGTCGCAATGGGTTTTTTGATCAACACCCTGGATCTATTCCTGAAAAGAAAGAACGAACAGGCCACGCTGCTGGTGGCAACCACAGGCGATACCGGCCCGGCGGCCGTTCATGCCGCCGCTGGAAAGGAAAGCCTGAACTGTTGGACACTCTTTCCCAATGGCTTGATTTCAGAGGAGCAGCAACGCCAGATGACCACTCTCGAGGCATCTAATGTGCATGCTGTTGGGGTGAACAACTGCCATGACGGTGGCGACGACCTGGATCTGGTGGTGGCAAACCTCTTTGCCGATGAAGACTTTAAACGGCAGGTGAACCTGTCCAGTGTCAACTCCATCAACTGGGGCCGTGTGCTGATGCAGGCTGTGCACTATTTTTATGCCTATTTCCAGGTGGCCGATGGTGTGGACGACCAGATCGCTTTTTCAGTCCCCACCGGTGCCTTCGGCAACCTGTTCGGCGGCTATCTGGCACGTACCATGGGACTTCCGGTCCAGACCTTTGTTATCGCCAACAATCCCAACGCGGCCATACACCGGACCCTGACCCAGGGTGCGTTCACCAAACAGAACCTGATACAGACCTCCTCCTCGGCCATTGACATCGTGGTGCCCTATAATTTCTGGCGTTATCTCTATTTCGTTGCCGGCCAGGACCATGGCCGCCTTTGCCAATGGATGAAACTCTTCAACCAAGACGGTTCAGTCAGTTTTGACTCCGCCACCCTGAACGCCCTCCGCAAAGGGATGATGACCGTTGTGATCAACGACTCGCAAACACTGGACACCTTGGCGAACGTATACCGCCAACACGGTTATTTGCTGGACCCCCACGGCGCGGTTGCCTTGGCCGGCGCAAAACAGGTAATGCCTAACCTGGCGTCGAAGACAAAGATTATCTGCCTGGCAACCGCCCATCCCGCCAAGTTTCCGGACGTGGTGCGAAAAGCCCTGGATCTGAATAACGCCCTGCCTGATGCAGCCACCCATAGCTCAATTCGGCAGGCGACCGGGCGATTGCAGCATTTAAGGACAGGAGACTGCGCGTTTCTGGAGTCTGGTCTCCGGCAATCCATGGTGGCCGTGGCATCTAAAAAACAATCTTGACCAACAGACAACCGGAGTGGTGACATGGCAACCTATACACGTATCGAAAGCGCGGATATGGACGGCATTCTTTCTCAATACGATCTGGGAACGCTTTTTTCTGTGGAGGCTTTAAAAGGCGGACAGGCCAATTCGAGCTTCAAAGTAAAGACCAGCCGAGGGGCATTCGTACTCTCTATTTGCGACGAAAAAACCATGGCAAAAGTCTTTTCCCTCACACGTGTATTGGACCTTCTTGAAGAACATGATTTTCTCACAACACGAGTTGTTAAAACCTTGAACGGTCTTTCTGTCATCGATTTGTACGGCAAACCGGTGTTTATCAAAACCTATATCCAGGGGCAGGTGCCTAAAAAAACCGATGCCGGTATGATCTTCCAGGTGGGACAACAACTGTCCCGCCTGCATCGTATTAAGGCCCCCTTCGAAATGCCCAATCAGTTTGCCTATGGTTTGCAGCGCTTTGCAGAAGTTATTGATTCAAAGACGGATAGTGCCTACAGGAAGTGGCTGGCCGCTAAAAGAGACTACTTGCGGAGTGTCATAACAGATGATCTTCCCCGGAGCATGATCCATGGCGATCTGTTTTACGATAATACCCTTTTTGAAGGCAATAGACTGGTCGCCATCCTCGATTTTGAAGAAGTGTGCGTCTACTACCGGGCTTTTGATATCGGGATGTGTTTCATTGGTTTCTGTGCCCAGGACAACAAAGTCTCCCTGGAAAAGTTCAAAGCCATAGTCGCCGGCTATCAGAGTGAAACGCTGCTCACAACCGAAGAAAAACAACAGTTGCAGGCCTTGGCTGTGCTGGGCGCCACAGCCACCTCTTTCTGGCGTTTTCGACAGTACAATATCATTTATCTCGGTAGTCCTCTGGCCCAGACCTATCTGCAGATGAACCAGCTTGCCGACCAGATGGAAGCCTATTCCAAGAAAACGTTTGAAGCGGCAGTTTTTTGATCTTATACGAAAACTCACCTAATTATTTATTAAACGATCTTTCTCAGGACTTCTTAGGATTTCCGGGCCGACCTCTAAACAGGCCTTGAATATTTGAAACAATTCCTTACATTAAATAATCATGATCAATATCACAAAATTCCCGACACGAGCGCTTCTGAACTGGTATAAGAAGAACAAGAGAGACCTACCCTGGCGGAAAACCGGAGATCCCTATAAAATCTGGCTTTCTGAAGTCATGTTGCAACAGACCCAGGTAAAGACAGTCATTCCATATTATCAGAAATGGCTCAAAAAATTGCCCCACATCCAGGATCTGGCTGCCGCGTCTGAGCAGAAAGTTCTTAAATTATGGGA
>Ga0233415_10001223_pt1 | contig 11231 bp, 18 predicted proteins | sample Na_anoxic_12_MG_FD_188631 | JGI IMG/M metagenome (GOLD analysis project Ga0233415, IMG submission 188631) | Seawater microbial communities from Saanich Inlet, British Columbia, Canada - Na_anoxic_12_MG | ecosystem: Environmental > Aquatic > Marine > Inlet | place: Canada: British Columbia...
ATCTATGTCTTGGTGGCGATCCAGATAAGTTTGATACAGAGTGCATGCATGTTGCATTTGATCTTGCACGGATGTCATGGTTTCAGGTTCTGGCAATAATACGGCTTGATGAAGCATATTTGTATTTACTGAATAAATATGGTACAATGAAATAACAATGGGACAACCACTTGGAATTCACATTCGTAGAAATTCACTACTATAACGGTAGTTACAAAATGCTATTTAAGGGCGAGGGACCATGGGGTGGGCCTCGCTCTTTTTCGTTGTACGAGTTTGAAACATTCGAAAAGATGTTCCCTCCCAGTCAAGCAGAATTCACCAAAGGCAAACAAGCTTACCATACATTCATGAAACATAAGGAGCAAAATCATGGAAATCAGAGAACTGACAGTAGACACACACGAAAAAGTAATACACGCAACCGACTCAAAGAGTGGATTGGACTGTTATATCGCAATACACAGCACAAAATTAGGGCCATCTTTGGGCGGAACTAGGTTCTGGTCATACAAGAGTGCTCCAGAAGCTCTCACAGACGCTCTACGGCTCTCTGAGGGCATGACTTACAAGAATTCTTTGGCTGGGCTTGATCTCGGCGGGGGAAAAGCTGTAATCAACCTTCAAGACACGGAAAAGACTCCAGAATTGCTTCGTGCATACGGGGAAGTGGTTGATAGCTTGGGCGGCACATACATCACAGCAGAAGATGTCGGGTGTAAACCGGGCGATCTCGAAATCATCGCAGAAACCACCAAACACACTGTTAATCCACGAGTTGGTGATCCAAGTCCTGCAACTTCATATGGCGTATTGAAGGCCATGGAAGGTGCGTTGATGGTTCACAAGCAATATCCTTCATTCAAAGGTATTCGAGTGATGGTCCAAGGACTCGGCAATGTTGGTTTTGGACTATGTGAGATGTTGATGCAGAAGGGCGCAATGGTATATGGCTCAGATATCAATCCGGAAGCGGTGCAACGTGCGTCAGATGCCGGTGTATCGATTGTTCATCAGGCTCACATGTTTGATGGCATATATGATGTATATGCTCCGTGTGCGTTAGGCGCAACCGTGAATGATGCTTCTATTAGGATGATGAAAATAGATATTATCTGCGGTTCAGCGAACAATCAATTGGAAACACCTGAATTGGCCCGAGTATTGAAGGCCAAAGGCATTACGTATGTTCCTGATTATCTGGCTAATGCTGGTGGAGTGATTAATTGCTATCGTGAGTTCGGCATGGTTCCTACTGATTTCCATACTGCAGCAATCATTGATGGAATCTATCATAGAACTGTGAAGTGTTTGAAGGATGCAAACAGAGAAGCCACCACGTCAACTGCAATAGCTGATGCGATGGCTTTATCTAGATTGACTTAACACTCTTTGTGGTAAAAAAGGTGTTCGCCCTCTTTGGTAGCAAATTTCATTTGTTTGCGCCACGAGGGTTTAACATAATCCGCGTGATAGTGGGTGATCAACCATTTATCCGGGACGCCAACATCTACTTCAAACGTGTCATCCCATAATTGTCTGTACACAATGCTAGCAATTGACAGCGCAGTGTTCCATGCATGCCTCTCGCGGACTTTATCGGATTTCCCATCCAGTGTCCATGAGAATTGTGAGATATATCTACGCTTCTTTTTGACCCATTTCTTTTGCCAAACGACATCATAGATATTATCGGGATACGCTTCGCATCTGGCTCTGGCGACGGTGACCTGTGCCACCAAGAATTGCCCCTTCACCGATTGATCTCGTGCTTCGAAATAGATGTTGCATGCCAAGTGGCCGATCTGGTCTGTTTTATCGAGTTTTTCACAGTTCACGATGGATGGTTTAGCATCCGCAACTGCTACAAAGATCACAGCGATAATGGCTGACAAGCAGAACGTATAAATCACGGATGCGATGGCTTGTGAGATTTTATTCATCAAGTTGATCCAATGCCCATTCAATGACTTCACCCAAACCGGCACCGCCATTGTAGAATTGCAACACAACATCAAGGTTTCCATCGTCGTCTTTGGTCGCTTGAACGATGTCATCGTCTTTTGAGTTAACACATTTCCGGAGATCATACAAATCGTCACGTGCGACTTCGAACTCTTTGTAATGCTCTTCGAGCAAGCTGTTATCGTACTTGTCATTGAAGTAGAATTCCTTTTCAGGCAGACCAAGTTCAGCACGAAGTGCCATATATGTTCGGCGGCAAACATCTTCCAATGTTTCTTGGTCTTGCTTTTTGACAAGAATCATCTTGCCTACCCATGTTTCAGTTGTACTCATTTTTAGCTCCATTCTGCTTCGTTGGCGGCGAGTGCGCGGTTTACATCAAGCTTGGCTTCATCGGACAGTAACTTCCAACCGTATTTTGTGAGTTCGAACGTTACTTCTCCGGGGCATTCGCCGCGATCTGCACCGTCATAAAGTGGGACGCATTTGTTCCACAATTCACTGTATGTGTCCCGTGAAACGTTGAGACATTCGGCAATACTATCGGCACTCCAAAAGGCGGCTGCTTCGTGTGGTTTAATTGTCATTTTTACTTCTCCCGTACCCAAAAAAATGAATTCTTTGCGGCGTTGCGAAATTCAAAAGTGAACCAATCGTCAACCTTGCCCTGTATGGCGAAAGGATCAACTCCGGAGTAACCGATCATGACATCCATGGCGGTCCACTCTGAATCGCCCATGCAATGACCAATGAACACTGGCGCACCATCTTCTTCCAAAATCACCGGCACCATATCATCGAACTTTGGTGGGTTAGCTTTCGCGACTTCTAATGCTTTAGTCGCCATTGTCACCTTCGAGACGAACGCTTCGTTAATCATCGGGTATCTCCTGTTTGTTTCTTTCTACAATTAGAGTTTACCACACATACACTATGCGTCAAGCTTTATTTCCTAAAAACTTCGTAATTGAACTTATCGAAGTCATAATACGTGATGGTCATGAACTTACGAATGCCCGTAACCGTTACCAGCCGGTAGCTACCGGACGATCCCAAGGCGATGAAATCACCAATTACAACATCACGCTGAAAACAAGGGTAAGTCAAAATGACGTAGTTTTTCTCGCGATCAACCCAACCATCATCGGGATGCATAGCCGCGATATTGTAGTTATCGCAATAAAATTGGATATCCTTTGTTTCTTGATCCTTGGCTTCATTACCGGCCTTGATCATCAGGGCCATGAATTCAAGGCCACGATCATCATTGGCTTGCATTTCAATGCCGCTGTGCGGATCAGTCATTGTTACTGGATACATGTTGATTTCCTTTTAGGCCAAGAACCCTATGATCATACCGGTCAGTAATGTTGCGACCAATAAACCAAAGCGAATCATTGATCGGCTTCGTTTTTCCGCTGTCAATTCAGACACGATAACAACGTATTCGCCAACCCCAATGGTCCATCCATGGATTTCTTTTGGTTCAGATCGTTCTGCAAAGAATTCCGGACGATCCGCCCCATCCCGTGCCCATGTGCCACTATCGGATTTTATGATGGATATTACGGAATTTGGACCGGTGCGATGTTCAAACATTACTTCGCTCATTATGTTTTCTCCCTGTAATAAATGGTTTCACGTTCAAGATTGGCAATTGCGGCGTCGGCCTCTTCCTTGCTGTCCACAAGGTCTTCGCAGAGGTAAATTCCGAGATCACTATGATACCTTTCGAGAGAATATCTCTCGTCTTCTTGGGGAACCAATCGATACTTCGGGGGTTTGCCCGGAAACATCTTTGTGATCATCTTAGCGAAGATTTTGATCAAGACAGGCCCTCGACTGTTCCAACACGATTGCCGTTGATATCACGAACGACTTCAATCGGGACACCAGCTTCGATCTTGTCGGCCATTTCCCGAAATATACGGGCGACCTCAAGGTCTTTGTACTCTTCGAATGCGGCGTTTTCTGTTTCGAATTCAACTTTAATCATCTGTTTTCTCCTGTTTGATATAACAGGATATTACCATACTATCTGTTTTTGTCAAGCAATCTATCTAACTCTTGTATTATGGGGGAAACTTTGATGGTGGTTATCGAGTCTTTGAGCAACTCACTCTTTAATATCTGAACCTGTTCGCGGATCAAATCAATGGTATGTTCTTTGATGCTCGACTCCAATCTATAGGTATCGGACATGTATTGATCTGTGTAAAAATTATTCATTGTGTTTTTCCAAATTCTGCTCGAACTCTTTCAAACGTTTCCAGATTGATCGTAATTCGGTGATTAGTGTCCAGTTTTCTGTGAATAATGAAAAGCTTTGATGTACTTTCTGGAAGGCATTGCTGACCTTCACTAGCGTTCCGAGCATGATAGCACCGGCAAATAAGCTAGGACCCATGATTACATATGGAACGATAACCATGACTTGGGAGTATAAATTTTGCCAAACATCAAAATAACCATAATGATTGAATAATCGCTGATAATTCACCCTCAGTCCGGTGAATAAGCTTAAAACAGTTTCCTCTGATGCATAGTTCGCCTTGTCAGTTTCAGCTAAAACCAATTCTTTGCGGAACGCTGCCTCGACTTTTTGATTGTTGTATTCTAATCCGGGCAGGAACCAACCAACAAACCAAGACACAACCAACCCACCCAAGCTCACAAACAATGCTACCCAAACCAATGATCCGGGGATGCCAGTGAATGCATCTAATGTAACATGTTCGCTCAATGCCCACAGCACTGGAATGAATGCAATCAAGGTCATGATAGCTCTGACTACCTGAAGACCAAGTGTTTCAACTATTTTAGCAAATTTGTATGTATCTTCTTGTAACCGTTGGGAGGCACCCTCTATATCATGTTCCACATTTCGCCATCGCGGGAAATATCCGAAAGTAATAGCTTGTCGCCACCTGAAGGAATACACTCTCGTGAACCAATTCGTGATGGTCGCCACAATAACATACGGCATGGCTAGCATAAAGAATTCAAGGAGTTTATCCCAGAACTCTTGAACTTCATGTTGTTCTGCTTTTTGTAAAATATCGTAGAATTCGCCATACCAGCCATTCAGTAAAAAAACAATGTACACTTGAATTGACACTGATGCCAATATTATGGCGAGACCACCCCAAGCCCATACAGCCCATTCTTTGGAATGAAAAAAACTTTTTAACATCTAGACTCCTTTGATAAATACATGTAGCGGTAATTGTTTATTGGGTAAACAAAACCCGCCTTGGAGTTGGGCTGTCCCGCTATCATATACTTATAAGACCTTGGAGCATCAAATGAAAAAACTAACCACAGAGCAATTCATATGTCAAGCCAAAATGACACATGGGAATAGATATGATTATCACAATACTAGTTATGTGAATGCTGTATCAAAAGTCACCATTGCCTGTAGAATACATGGAAATTTCACCCAGAACCCATTTAATCATATTAGGGGATATGGATGTAGATTGTGTCAATTGTCTGACAAAAGAGTATCAACATATAATACAAGAGTTGACACCTTCATATCCCAATCAAAAGCGATACATGGTGAAAAATATGATTATTCGGCCATCTCATTGGATGATATATCGGAATCAATTACTATATCATGCAAAAAACATGGAGAATTCAGTCAACATATAAGCAATCATTTGAGCCGGAAAGCTGGATGTCCCGTGTGTGGGCATGAAAACAGGGGCTTATCCAATGCAATGACATTTGACAAATTTATAGAATTGGCCAGAGAAACACACGGGGATAGATATGATTATCATAAAGTGAAATTTGTTAATGCAACTACAAAAATAGATATAGTATGCAAAAAACACGGAGAGTTCACTCAATTGCCATATTCTCATTATGGCGGAAGTAATTGTAGAGCATGCAGTTTGGAAACAAAGACACCAAGAGTATCAAAGAGCGAGACCAATTGGTTAAATTCATTAGGATTGCCGGATGGGATAAAGCATCGGCAAGTATGCATTATATTGGGCGATTCGTACGTAGTTGTGGATGGGTTTGATGCTACTACAAATACTATATATGAATTTTATGGGGATTTTTGGCACGGCAATCCAGAAATATTCAATGCAATGGACGAACATCCTGTTCTCAAAGTATTTTACGGGGAGTTGTATGAGGATACCTTGGTGCGCTCCAAAAAATTAAGAGATCATGGGTACCGTTTAATTGAGCTTTGGGAAGCGGATTATAAAAAAAACTTTTGATCATACTTTATTTAGCGTGACGTTTTTTATGTTCTTTCTTTTTCTTGATAAAATACTTCGACATCAGGACACGTTCACCTTTATTCAACCTTTTCCAGATGTAATCGAGCTTTGTTTCAAGGTGGGAGTATGTTTGATTTGTTTCAACATACGCGGAACCGTACCAGATGTAAGCTTTAATCATGGATTGGTTTACCCCGCCTTCGCCTATCAGAAACATCCATCCAAGGAGTGCTTTGGCTCTCCAATTGCCCGGTTCTCGGGCTAGTTTTCTGATACGTTTTGCATCTTCTGGAGAGAGTTGCCCGGATGTGATATGCACTTTTAGCATGCTGTAGTCAATGACGGGTTGTTTCCTGTTATGAAATACGGGGGTATGATCATCCGCTAGTGCCACAGAACTCATTAACATCACCAAGATAACCAAATACTTCATGCCATATTTAGCCGATTTTCACCTAAATATTGCATGAAGATCTCAGAGTTACTTTCAGAATACACCGGCAAGAATGAGAAGCGTATCGAAGACGGTATGTATTGGGATCAGGTCGAAGACTACGTGTGGATGGATGATGTCGCCAGTGCACATGGTATTGATATAGACGACGATGATGCGGGTGATTTTCGACTTAACGATTGGTTCAAGGATGCACTGCGTAATGAAATGAAAATGGCGCATGATATGATCATGGGAAAATTCAAGAACGGGAGAATTTCGATATCACGAGAAATTAGCGCAGATAAATGGAAGCCAAAACTACCCATGGGTGTATATTGGTCGCATGGTCGAGCACATGCATATGGCGCTGATCCTAGTCATCATAGATGGTATTTATTTAAAACGAGTGTCACGGAAGATATGATAGATTGGGGTGCAACTCTTTGGAAGAACGGTCATTGGGCCTTATGGGAAGAGGAAGAGATACAGTTGTTAAAAGGAGTTCCTTTAAAGATTGAACGAATGTACGTTCAAGCGGGTGCAGGAACGGGCGAACGTAACTTAATTGATCCCGTGATGTACAAAGATTACGTTGGCAAGGCTTGAACAAAAAAAGAGACTAACAATCATTCACTGATTGCTAGCCTCTTGAATCCATGTATTACAAGTTCATGTTCTTTTAGTACTTCTTCGATGGTTATTGTTTCATCCATCACAAACTTCTGATCGAGTAAACACACTTCTTTCAGAACTTTCTTCATTCGTCCGGTGACCATTTTCTCCGCGATCTCTGGTGGTTTGCCAGATTCGACTGCTTGGTCGATGAAGAACTGACGTTCCTTTTCAACCCACGCTTGGTCGAGGCTATCGGATGAAAGAGCCTTTGGTTTCGTAGCCGCGATATGCATACAAATTTGTTTAGCAATACTTTCGTTGCCGCCTGTATAATTCATAATCACTGCGATTGTGCCGAGATCGTCGGCGGGGCTGTTGTGAACATACGAGGCGATATTATCTGCCCACGGAATAACAATGGTTTCACTAATAACAATGTTTTCACCAACTTGTTGGATAAGTTCACTGAGTTCTTCGGTTGATACGTTTGCCGCCATCGTGGCACGTCTGGCTGTATCCTTGACAAACGCTTGAAACATTTCGTTCTTCGCCACAAAATCGGTTTCGCAGTTCACCATCACCATTGCGCCAGAATAGGTACCATCCTTTTCGCGAACATGCTCGGAGTTTTCACGAATATGAACACCGATCAAACCTTCGGTGGCTTCACGTGAACCTTTTTTGTCGGCAATCTTTTTGCCCTTCTTTCGAAGCAAATCATTGGCAAGTTCGATATCACCATCAGCTTCGGTTAAAGCTTGTTTACAATCCATCATACCAGCGCCGGTTGCCCTACGCAAGTCACTGACCATTTGTGCTGTTACCATTTATTTTCCTTTCAGGACTTTATCTACATCTACTTTGTATGTAGTTTCATTTGATTGTATTGTTCCGATTTCCGGACATACTTGTCTGCCTAACTTGGGGTCAGGCTTGATGCCGTGACTGGCAAGAATATCGACTACTGTTTTGGTATTCTGTGGTGTGATCTTCATTCCCATCATTCTTCTTTCATTAAGGCGGCTCTGGCTTTCTTGAATCGTGTCATGCGTTTGACAACTACATCAGGCGTTCTGCCAGCGAGTTCTTGTTCAGTTTTGATGGCGCATTCATAACTTGATATAGCACGGTCAATGCAATCACAAAGATACTCTCGTTCTTGCCATGTTAGCGAAACTTCATATCTGCGTTTAGGCATGTTCGTCTCCTTTGAATTTGGCAGTCCGTTTGCCTTAGTGATGTAAAACATAGTATTGGAATACTGTGCCCACCAATGTACTAATCGGTTTGTAGCATCAGACAGAGCACCCACGGACCAACAGAGCGGATATCTGGTCATTCCCACACCCCAGCCTGTACCTGTCGCCAGCACTCGGTGTTAATTCAGCTTTTTAGGGTTTGTTCTCTACGGTGCTGATAACCGCCTCTCAACCAGTTGTACACCTGATATCAAGTTCCCTCTGTGAATCGGACGCAATCCTAAATCATAATTAGGCGCTCCTTGAGTTGTAATTTCTTAAGAATAACATGCCAGTGCGGGGCTTGATATGGCATCCAGCGATCTTGCACTAACAACGAGCTACATTGCATTTCATGGGACCGGCCATATTAGGTCGTCAATCCAAGCATGTCATTGTCTGGATAGTAACATGTATTGAATGTGTTGTAAAGCAAAAAAGCACCGGAATGTTTATTCCGATGCTTTTTATATTCTCGTTGGGTGGGCTTACGCTAGGGTGTACTACTACGGTTCACCTACCTGCCTCTATACTCTGTTTGTCTCTGGTCACGTGTTCACGTTGGGTGGGCTTACTGCTAAAGCGGCTTGTGGCCCTTTAGTTGCCTATACTCTATGTTCCTATTATTAAGGTAAAGTCGCTACGTTTCGTGATCTTTTGTCATTGTTCGTCTCCTGTAAAAGAGTTTGATGCCAACCGGGTCCGTCTTTATTCTTTAGCATCTATCCTTCCCCGTTGTTACGAAGAAGTCGGAATTATCTGTTGCACTACTATAATTGACACCCCAAATTCTGTCGGAGCTACTACCATGTAGATATTTGTCAAGGCTGAGATTACACCTTTCAACACTGGTCTCCAAGCCGTACCGAAACCCTGCTACGGGCACCGTTAACTTGACATCCACCAAACTCTGTTTCCAGTAATCTGGTATCCAGCAAAGCCGCCTTTTTTAACGTGTGGCTTCTCACGCATCACAGTAAGCTATTCGTCAAACTTTCATTCACCAACCTTATTAGGGCTGTTCAGGGTTGCGACACCCTTATGCAATCTATTTTAACAACACTCTTCACCTTGCGAGTTCCGAGTACCTTGATTCCACCGAAGCGGTCAAGGATTAGGCTTCTTTCACCTACTGCTGGATCAGTCTTTGCTTTTTATATAAACGAGAAGGAATTGAACCTCCAATCGTCCGTTTGGACAACGGATGCCTTTACCAATTTGGCTATCGTGACTCACCATGATGTGCTGATCCAGTTGCTTCATATCTTGTTAGATACAATATACAACACACCACCTGTTTTTCTCCTTGCGAGATACTAAACGGTTCTTCAGGATAATGTGTCCCTCCATATAGCGGGAACCATCGTCCATCGTACTGCTTGGTCGCCCTTGTGCGCTAACACTCGGACTTATCCTAGCTACCTATTGAGTATACATGCTGGACTAGTTTGTATGTAATGGTGTGACTACCGCCACTTCTCTGAACCTCGCTTCCGATCACCCGAAGGATCACGCCACGTCAGGAACAAATGCCCTTTCGGACCATTACCTAATCTTCCCATTTACCACCCCCTGTTAAAGGATGGCCCGTTGCCGGGAACTCTAGGCTTACTTGAATGAACCATTTACATGGCGGGGTATCGTGAGATATTCCCCTTTGGGACTGTCACCAGTCTTATTCTACGGATGTCAAATCACCCATAAACTTCTATATACAATTTTAAAAGAGCGTGTCTTAATTTCTAAAGACCATTATACTTAAACTATTACTCGTTGTCAACATTTATTTTCGTGTTTCTCAACAAATGTTCCAGAGCATACACCATGACGAGAATGCTCTGGAACATTCTGTAGCTCACTAGTATCAACCAAATCAACCAATGACCATGTACTAATTATAGCAAAGCGATCATATAGTGTCAACTACTATTTCAGTATTTTAAGAAATAACTTGAAGAAAGTTCCAATCACCGTGTTGCCCTCAATGGAATCAACATGTGACGTGATATCCCGACAGTTCGGGCGATCTGTTTCGTGAACTTGTTTAAGAGTTAGACGATACATCAGAACAATATGTTCAGGTTTGTGAACACTTCGGCTGCTATGGCCAATACGGCGACAAAAGCGATTGCTACTGTTCCGATTAGCTTCCAACGCTTCAGTCGTACTCTACGTGCTTTAGCGGCCCTTATAGCGGCCTTCTCGGCGCGTATGCGGTCTTTGTATGATTGTTCCAAGTTATCCATCAAGTATTTATCGTAACAGTTCAAACACTTCCTCATGTGAACCGCACATCTTATGGATATCTGGTGTATGTAACATCACTTGGATGTTTTGGGAGTTAAAATACCTTATAACTCCATGTCCTTCGAAGCGTCCGTTGCCGGGTGCTCTTGGACCCCATCGGGAATGCATCGTTGTTGGTGTGTAGATTGTACCATCCCGACTGGCTGTTTCGCGCACATCATGAATGGTGTTGTGGGTGTAATGAACATCGAGCAGTGTTGCGCAATGTTCATAAAATTCTTGTTTGTTCATATTGTATCCTATCATGCTCAACCGTATTGTCAAGCTTCTTGTTGAGCGCGTCTGATAGGATTCGAACCTACATGTATCCGTTAGCCTTTCAATGGGTTCGAAGCCCAAGGGCATACAGACGCAGTAATTGGCGATCCCGGCAGGGGTCGAACCTGCAATATTCGGTTTAGAAGACCGACGCCTTATCCATTA
>Ga0233415_10001225_pt1 | contig 11218 bp, 7 predicted proteins | sample Na_anoxic_12_MG_FD_188631 | JGI IMG/M metagenome (GOLD analysis project Ga0233415, IMG submission 188631) | Seawater microbial communities from Saanich Inlet, British Columbia, Canada - Na_anoxic_12_MG | ecosystem: Environmental > Aquatic > Marine > Inlet | place: Canada: British Columbia...
CTCATAGCTGGAGCTATGGGGGAAAAATCTGAAGAAGAAATTACCTCTTCTTTAAATAGTGGTATCTTTACAGATGAGGAGATGGTGCAGAATCAAGTATCAAATACATTCTATACTAAAGACTTAGAAGAGACTCAGAAGAAAATATCTGAAAGTGAATCCCCTCAGTCTACTTTGAAATTCCTAGAAGAGTTTAATGCTAAATCTAAAAGACAAGCCACTCTTGCAGAGGTACGGTGGGCTTATGCTGAAAGTGTACTTTCGAGGGATACAGGCCAGACGGGCGAGGTGGATTATGAAAAGATTAGCCCTATATTAAAACATACTCTACAGAAGAACACGCTTGCTAGTGAAGCTTTAAAACAAAGAACAGAATATGAGAATAGTATAGGCTACTTAAGTCTCGCTGTAGACGGGCTAGAGTTTGTTGTACCTTCCGGAACGGCTTCAGAAGAATATTTAAAATATACCTCTGATATATATCAGAACTTAGATAAACTCCCTTCACTCCCGTTTGAAAAACAACAAGAGCTTATACAAGAGATGCTCACTGCGGCTAAAGAGCAGGATACCCTATTATTTAATAACAATAATTCTTTTATCAACGCCAAACAAATAGATACAATGTATGAGGCCCTGCAAGAGGGGGCTTCTCTCTATGGAGAGGGTTATACTCAAGCTGAAAGAGATTCTATAGCAGAATCAGGTTTGAATGGGACTATATTTTTAGCAGAGTCAGCAGATATAGCTCTAGGTGTTGCCCATTTAGCCCGATTCTTAATGAGGAGGATACACTCCGCTAAGCATCTAAAAGAGGTGGCACAAGAACAAGAAAGATTAATGGAGCTTATTGTTTTAGAAAGAATGTCTCCTAACAATGCTACTATGAAAGCGGAAGTTACTACCCCACAAGCCTTTATCTTAGAAGAAGTCACAGAGACAGATTTAAGGGATGGGCTAAAGAGAGTAGCAGGTCAAAAACAGACAACACTTTACAGAAAACAGTTAGAAAGGGAGAAAAAAGAATTAGGTATTCTGGAGAATAAGTTAAGTGAGAGCCTGAACAAAGAAGCGCGTATATTAGCTAATGAAGAAAAAATTAAGTTTAAAGATGCTTTGAAGAAGCTCCAGACGGAAAGAAAAGCTGTATTGAACTCTGTAGATAATCGTAAGAAGTCTTTACAAGAACTGATTATCTCATTTGATAAAGGGGCAGTAGCTGAAGCAGACCTATCAAGGATAGATACTTTTCTAAGGGATGGGAGATTAACAGAAGCCGACCTGATTACTAAAGAAAAAACAGGTGCTAATGTATTCAAAAAAGTAGATGGGTATATAGGTTTCTCCCCTGTCAATAGAGAGAGTGTGAGTGTGTACGATACCTTATATTCTTTTAGCCCCTTTATGCAATCAAAGCAAGAATTAAAAGGGGGACTTGCCTCCCTAGTTAAAGCTACAGGATTAACTTCAGAAGAAGTCGCAGAAAGAATACTCCCTACACCTGACTCATCAACATCCGTTGGTTTCAGTAATCGAAATAGCCAAAGAGAGCTAAATGACTTAATCTTTGCGGATGAGGACGAGTCCACTATAGGTATGAAGCTTGGCAGAGAACTGGAGAAGATTACAGGTAACTCCCTCACAATAGAGACTTCTGCCACTGGTATAAACGTAAAACCTAATGATATTAAAGAATCGTTGGGGACGTATACGTTCGCTTTAAAAGATGGTGGCAATGGTGCATTCAAAACCAGAGGTGAAGCTGAACAGGCTATGGAAAGATTTGCTTTTGGGTACGATACACGAGTCGTAGAAAAAGAGCAAGGTTTTTATGTGGAGGTGGATGTAGAACACTACATAAACCCGTACAACGATACAAAACCTCTGAACCTGAAGAATACCCCTTCTAAATTCGTCTCTTGGACACTCAACCATGCCAGAGTAGTGGAAGAAGACTTAATACGTGGCCTATGGGCAATGAAGGGTGTTAACAGGTCTACCGTACAAAAAATGGAAGTACGTGCTAAGGAGGCTGTAGGCTCTCTAGACACATCGGAAACAACCTTACTAATGAAAATATTAGAGAAGGGTGACTTGGAAGAAATAGAATGGAGCACATACTCCAAGCTTCAAGGGGCTATGCAAGAGAAAGTCCCTGAAAAGGTATTCAAGTCATATAAGGAACTAAGAAGTGTCTATGATGAGATATATAAAATAAGAGAAGCTAACTACTATAATAAACTAAGAGCGGGTAATAGAAAATTAGTTGATTTGAATACTGATGGCAGTCACGGTACAGGGATTGGGGCTAAGAAGAGCGAGATAGACGGAGATAGTAAGGTATATGATATTGAGACTAAAACACTAATAGATAAAGAACAACTAGGTGAAGACGATATTATATTTAAACTAGATAAAGGTGTTGAGGTAGATGGTGACTTTAGAATTTTTGTTAAGGTTACTCCTGAAAGGGTTAAGAAAATACCTGCTGGAAGGAGTCTTAACAGAAGAACTGGTCATGTAGATAGAATGTATAGGGATGCGGGTTGGAAGGTAACTGAACAATACATAAAAAAAGTACAAGGTGTCGATACAGAGGCTACTAAAGTTACCCATATTGTACAAACAGAAAAACAAGCTGAATCTATTAGAACTAATAACCCTGATAAGAAATATGAAATATCTCCTTCAAGAGAGAATGACGAGCTAGATGCTATATACTCGGATAGTGAAAGTGTACAGTTCGGTTATGGTGCGGCTCATATGAAGAAGAGGAATGAGCAAGCTAAAGGGCCAGATGGAACTGGTACAGCAGGTATACTGAATGCGTTCGAGAGTCTATTCCAGAGTATAGGTGCGACACAGATTGCCTTAGACTACGATGCTTATAATGCCGTGCGCGTAAAATTCATGAAGACTTTTGGAGAGTACCTTAGAGAAAGAGAAGTTACACAGTTCTCTTCTAACTTACAAGATATGTTGGCTAGAAATTCAAAAGGAAAGGTGAAGTCTATCCCAAAAGATGTACTCACAGAAATGAAGAACCATCATGCCTACATTAAAACACTACGACTTAGACAGACAAATGCTATAACGAAGGTTGTGGATGAAACGTTAACTCCTTTCTTTAACCTTTTTAACAAGACACCTGATGTGGCTAAGGCTAATGCTAAGATACAAGGGGCTACCTCTGAAATGTTCATTGTATGGAACGGTTTGTACCAAGGTGAACAGAACATGCTACCTGCTCTATGGACAATAGGCACTGGTGGTGCAGGGGGGCTAAAAGCTGTTAGTATGCTACCTCTTATAATGGTTGCGAGATTAACAGGGAGTACTGGGGGATTAGCTAAACTGGTTGGGAGTGAGGCGTTAGCTAAAGAATTACTAGAAGAGCTTTCTAACAACGGTATGATTGATGCTGTAGGTAGGAGTAATGATTTTCTAGACCTTGCGAGGACAGAAGGTGCAGATGTTGTTGTCAGAGGTGGGAAAGGTGCAGTTGATAAAGCTGTAGCAGGGGGAAAACGAGTAGCGAAAGGGGCAAAACAACTTGGTTATGATGTCCCTAGAAACCTATCCCTTTTATTGCAAGAAAAACCTATTGTCCTACAGAATGTACTCGCCTACTTAACAGAGTTTAACAATTTAGTGGGTACTGATATATCCAAGTTTAATAGGGAAGCTAGGGCAAATATAAGTTTCCAAGCTCAGAAAAGAACGCAGTCTCAGAACATGTTAGACAGATTCTCATTTCAATCTGCCGCTAACCCCCTATCAGCAGGTTTACAATTTATACAAGCTGTATATAAATTCTCATTGGATACGGTAATTGAGCCTCAATGGGAAGTGCTTAGAGGGGCGGCTAATTCAGTTTTAAAACCTGTATTTGATAAAGAGTTAAAATCTCTAGGTAAAAATAGGGCGAGAACAGCAGACAGCTATACTAAAGCATTAGCCGCAACAATGGTTACATACTATTTCTTCGGCCCTGAAGGCGGACTAGGAAAATCTCTAGGTAGTTATATAGAGGATTCGATAAGGGAAGAATACCCCGATGGGGATATACCTATCGCTCTAGATGAGTTTTTTGAAGGGGCTATTAATGTCGCTATTAATAGTAATATAGACGAGGAGAGTCGTGTAGACATAAATGCTACCATGAGTCCTGCGGCTGTGTTTGATATGGCTGGCAGTATGCTGTTAGAAGACTTCCCTAATGTTAACCCTCTAGGGGCTAGTACTCATATGTTCACAGGAGCAATAGAAAGTGCCTACTCTATTGGAAATGCTATTAAAGCAGGAATTGAACCCATTGACGAGGGGGGTATTACAGCAAGTCAGGCAGGTCGAGAAATAATAAGTGAAATAACTGAAAACTTTAAGCTCCTTGACAGTGCTCAGAAGTATGCAATATCTTATTGGACAGGGAGAAATGCTACATCTCGGACTCTTTCAGGAGACCTCCCTATGACACAGACAGAGAGTTTGTTTAAGTATGGTTTAGGTATAGAGCCTGAGATGCACGCAGAGTACTACCACAGAAAAGTATTTGGTAAGTTTGGTCAAGAGTCAATACTTTCAAGTAAAGGTGGCAATAAGAAAACAATAGATTGGGCTTTACAGGCCTACGCTAGAGAACTAAGTAATCTACAACTATCTCGTAAAGTAGGAGATATGATGAGCCTAGACTTCTCAAGCCGAGCTAGAGTAGAGTTTGAGGAGCAGTTAGATATACTGAATAAGTGGGCTTACATATCAAGAAATGCTGTTGACCCTGAATATCACGATGATTCAGATACGGCATTCGCGGAAGTTTCTTTGAGAATAGGGAGTCCTAATTATGAAGTTATCTGGAAACCCTTAGTAGAAAAATCTACTTTTGGAAATGTACATAAATCTCTTAGAATAATGGAGCAGAAATTTCCAGAAGGACAAGCTATGGAAGATTTAAAGAATACAATAGAAGGTTACAAAATAATGGAAGGTAAAGAATAGTGGACTACAGAAAACAGCAGATTCAAACACTGACTAAAACTGCTAATAGAACACCTCAATTTGCTAGTCCTAGTAATAGTCTAGGGACAGATGTCGTGAATGCTATTGGTACTGGACTACAGTTTCTACAACAGAACCAAGCCCAAGCTAAATTAGAGACCCTGAAGCAAGAAGATGAAAAGATTGCTATGGCTCAGAAAGCTAGGGAGAGTTGGGTTACGGAACAATCTGTAGCTTATGGTGATATGCTTCTAGAGTTAGAGGCTAATCGGGTTAGCCCAAATACGCTCAGCTTGAAAAAGAATCAGTTCTTTAAGAATATGAACGCTGAAGACCAAGCTGATATTACTAGCTCTTTAAGGTCGCGAACTAATGAGACTGCCTTTACTTCCCTTACGAGATTACAATCTTTACAGAGCAGTGCAAGCAGTCAGGAGATTGCAAAAGCCCAAGAAGCGAGAGCTGTTGAAAAGCATGAGGCGCAACAGCGTAAGGATGCCAGAGATGCTGAAGAGGCAAGAGAGGCAAGAGTTAATTCTGCATACCAAACTCAGGTATTGACAGGTGGTAGTACCCTCGGTGTTGAGAATATGGATGATATACAACTACGAAAGATTGAACTTAAGGGTATTAAATATAAAACAGAAAAACAAGTTCAGGCAACAGCGAGAGATGAAGCCCTCTCTAAGGCCCAGAATGAACAGGAAATTAGACAAATAAACTCTAAGTACTACCTAGATACAAATGCGGATACCATATTAAATATAGGTGTATCGGGTGTAGTGACTAAGATTGAAGAATTAGGAGGAGTCACTTCTGCAAATATGCCTGTTGTTATCGACTGGTTTAACGAAGCCCAGCTTAATTTGGATGGAGTGATTAGTGATGCTGTTAATAGGGCGGAGGGAGAGGGGACTCCTATGACGCTAGAGGACCAGACGGCACTCCGTCAGCGTATGACACAATCACTATCAACACTGAAGTCCGTAGTGACGGATGCGACTATGACTACAGCAATGAATAATATGCCTAAAGTATTAGGTGGAGAGGCTATACTTAAAGGGATGGCGAGTGATAAAGAAGAAGTAAGAAAAGCCTCTAATTTATTAATGATAAAATTAGGCACAGGTGAACAGCTCACCATGACAGATGTTAGTACTCATATAAGGCTAGTGGCTGAAACCCTTTCAGGTAATCCTGATTTTAATGCAGATGCGGGTATTCTTGCGTCTCCACTAAGTACTCCTGATATGAGTGGGAAGTTTTCTGATAGTGCTAAAGAGGGGAACAGGAAGGTTATAGAAGGTCTCCTAGATAACACTCCTACAAATGTTAAGAAGTTTGTAAAAGATGGAGGGCTACATAAAGTACTCATTGATATATCGAAATACAAAGGTGAGAATATAGCCTTGCAAGATAGGGAATATGTAGCGGGTGTTTTAGAGGACAAGGTGAGTAAGTATATAGGAGGGAGTCTATCTAGAGCTGTGAATGCCAGTGGTGTAAAAGTGTTGGGAAGCGCAGGTCTTATGTCGGGTACTGCGTCTGTACCTGTCAATGCTAAAGACTACTATAGATTAAACCCAGAGAACCTGCAATTAGAGTTTATTGGGGATTCGAGTATACTGATTAGTAGAGATTTCATTAATACATATAATAAATATGTAAGTGATTACTTTAAGTCTATGGAGTACTTAGGTAAGGACGAAGATGAAATACAAGCAATAAGAGAGGACTTAGCTACTTCTATTATGGTGACTGGTGTAGTAGAGCCTGATAAGAAGAGGAGTAGTAATGCTAGTTTTGATAGTAAAGGTAATAAGATAAATAGGTAGTAATGTGTTATACGGATTAGTAATGTGTATTACTATATGATATAATAATAACTTCAAATAAAGAAAGAGAAAACCCCTAAAGGGGCAAAAGAGAAAGAAAGAATCTACCGAAGGTATACTAATAGTATACAGGGTTTTAATACAAATGTAAAGGATTCTAACCCAATTTAGCAATACCTATCCTAACATATTTTTAAATAAGCAATATCTATCCTACTGTAATGGTAAGACCAATTTATAATCGGAGTCCTAGATGCCAAAGAAAGGCCAAACAAAAGCTAATGCTAAACCTGCAAGTGTACAGAAGAGAGCATACAATAGCACAGAGAAATCAAAGAAAGAGAGAGCGGCTAGGAATAAAGTCCGTAGACAAGCTCTTAAGAAAGGTACTGTTAAGAAAGGTGATGGTAAAGATATAGACCACAAGAAGCCCTTACGTAATGGTGGCAGTAAAGATAAGAGTAATACTAGAGTGAGAAGCAGTAAAGCAAACAGAGCCGATAACGGAAGTTATAAAGGTATGAAAAGAGCTGGCAAGAGGAAATAGAAATGCCCGATAACCCGCCACTAATTAACGTATACACACTAACAGTAAAGGAAACTAACTAATGGCTTTAATATTCCCCACTACAGGCAATGGCAACGCTTCATTTGCCAGTTACGTAGTTGCATCGAGCGCGGATTTCAGAATAGAAGTAGACCAAATAAAAATGCCTGACCCAGTAGCTGGTACTGGCGTAATTATTGGTAATTCTACCTCAACTGGGTTCTTTATTGCTTCAACTTCGTCACAAAAAGTTTATTTTAAATTATCAAACATAAAAAACATAATTCCAGCAGAGACAATCGCGGCAGGGGCAACATTAAATAACCTTGTTATATCAAGGGTTAGTAATGTAATAACAATGTCAGCTGATGAAATTACAACCGTTGTCGAGACAACCGATACATTCAGCGGATTTACGTTTAATAATTACGGTACAGCAAATGGTGGCTCGCAATTTAAAGGGGCTATAGCGGGGGGTATTAGATTTTACGACTCGGCTGGTACGCTAGCAATAGACCACAATTTTGACCAAGCTATAAGCGCAACGGTAATACCAGATGCGACAGTGTCTCCAAGTGATGCTACATTGTCAGGATTCGCTCAAGCGGGTTCGGGCTTTGATGGTAATGTATTAAATGCTCCGCCTGTAGCAAACGCAGGACCTGACCAATCAGGTATATCACAAGGGGCGACAGTAACTTTAGATGGTACTGGCTCATCGGATGATGTTGGTATTACTGCTTATAGTTGGGCGCAAACGGGTGGTCCAAGCGTAGGTACGATTACAAACGCTAGCACAGCCACAGCAACGTTTACAGCCCCTAATTCCGCAGGTACTTATACATTTACGTTAACAGTAACAGATGCAGATGGCTTAACCCATACAGATGATGTAATTATTACAGTGGACGAGGGTTCACCAGAAATTACTATAACCTCGCCTTCTGCTAACACAAGAGTACATCAAAGAAATATAGAAACCAACTCGTATGATTTTACATTCACTGGTGATATTCAGGCATTACCGGTTGGGGCTACTGTTCAGTATAGTTACGATAATACAAACTGGTCAACGTTAGACGCTACCCCAACAGAGGGTGTTGGCGGCTATACTGGAACGGTAACAGTAACAAGCACACAAGAAGTATTCATAAGGCTACTTGATGGGGTTACGGCTTACGCTGGCGGCTCCATTGTTTGTGCGGCTGTCGCGGTTGTAGGGGGGGGCGGGTCAGAGCAACATGGGTTCTCGGATTACAAATAATCAACCAGTAGTGTTAGATGTAGGAGCTAAGACACCTCTTTTAATGCGTGAAAATGATTATGCGGTTACTGATTTGGCAGACCCAACAGGGAGGCCTGGCCAAAACCCAGCAAATCAAGGTTCATTAGGGCCGGGCCTTTGCTCTGCTTTAGCTAATGCAAATCCTAGTATTACATATTTATGGATTAACTATTCGCAAGGCGGGACGGGGATATTAGCGCACACTAACCCTAGCGCACAATGGACAAGACAGGCGGCTTTTGCTAGTCGATTAGGTGGCATCGAGATTAACTTTTTGTTAATCGGTGAAACCGATATGGGGACAGGCAACGAAAACCAAGCGTTTTATGAACTGCGATATGGTGAGTATGTTGACGATGTATTTAACGCTTATGGTATCGGGACATATATAATTGGTGTTCCTAAAGCGAATTATTCAACGGATGCAGAATATAGGGCGGGGATAGCGAGTGTTATCTCCACTAATGAAAATGCTTACGATGGCGGGGATTTAAGGCCGCTAGACCTAGCTAATACAGGTGGCGATGGGACCCATATAACAACTAACACACAAGCCACTCAAGCTGTAGATATAATATTTGCCGCATATCAGGCTAATAATGATACAACAATACCAGTAATAACCCTACTAGGCACAACCCCCGTAACAGTCACACAAAACACTACCTACACAGACGCAGGCGCAACGGCAAGCGATAACATCGATGGTGATATAACAGCGGATATAGTCACAGTAAGTAACGTAAACACAAGCGTAGTTGGTGCTTATTCAGTTACTTACAATGTAGACGATGCGGCTGGCAATTCAGCGGCACAAGTCACAAGGGTGGTAAATGTACAATCTGGTGGGACTTCCACTGCAAGTATAACAATAACGGGCATCCCAGACGGCTCTCATGCCGTTAAGATACGCGCAGACAGTGTTGACGGAGCAGAAGGTGTTCTGTTTAATGGAGACCTTACATTTACAGGTGGGAGTGCCTCCACAACAGTCGCCGCAACAGTTGGGACAGTATTCACTGGAAGATATTTGGGAGCTAACCCACCTACGACTGGAACGGGGATTTACGGAGTAACAGTCTAATGCCGTTTAATATAGAAGGTGGTTTTAATGACATAGGTGCAGACACAACTGCTCCAGTTATTACCTTAAACGGCTCAACCCCCACAACGATTGCTCAGAATATCGCATACGTGGATAGGGGGGCTACGGCTGTAGATAATAGGGATGGTGATATAACAGGTAATATTGTTGCAACAGGGAGTGTGAATACAGCTGTTCTCGGTGGGTACTCTATCACTTATAATGTCGATGATTCCGCAGGTAACTCAGCAACACCTGTTGTGAGAGTTGTGAATGTAGTCGAGTCTAGTGAAGTCCCTATAACAGATAGGGAGACTGTACGTAGAGTGGCCTCTTATCTAAGAACCCAAGGCTACACAGGTTCAGATAATGATGTTATTATGCAGTGGCTAGGAGTGGAAGGTTATGCAGGTGGGTATAATGATAAATGGAATGCGTATCTATCTGTACAAGGTTTCACAACAGGGGGTCTACAAGATAAGTATACTAGATGGAAAAATGAGTAATGGGACAATATAATGATACAGAATACGCGTTCCTAGGGAGCTTAGGCTACACAGGCGCACTGAATGATAGAAGGGTGAAGTGGCTTAGGAGTGAGGGATACGAGGGGCAGTACAACGATTCTTTTAATTCGTACTTAGAAATAACAGAATGCTACAAAGGTACACTAGCCGACAAGTATGCCCAGTGGCGCAGAGGGGACACCCCCACAGGTTGCTGGTTACTGGAGGGAGGCATTTGGAATGACAATGGCTCTTGGATTGATACGGAGTTTTGGGAAGATTAAATGACAATATTACAAATATCAGATGGGGACTCTGGGGCTTCTGTTAGAGCTAAGCTCAATGTCCTCATAGACGCACAGAACAACGCCTCTGGGTTCATGGATTACAATGACTCCAGCACAGCCAGCACACCTCTGTCCCTAGTGGCGGATACGTGGACTGACCTCCCTAATGACGGAGCTGGGGCTTTTACTAATAAGACATACAAACCCGCAGGAGTAGCAGAATTGTTAGATGTCAGCACAGGCTACCTTGACTTCTTTGACCTACCTCTAGGAAGTGAGATACTTGTCCGTAATGATTTTACAATAACCCCCTCTACAAACAATGCCTTATTAGAAGCTAGGTATCTACTGGGTTCGGGAGCAGGGGAGTACCCCTTACAGTTCTGGTCTGAGAGGCTGGACAGTGGCTCAGGCATCCCATATCAGCGAGTTACCAGCTTCCCCATATACATAGGGGATGTTAACACAAAAGACAATGTAGGTAAGATGCAGGTAAGGCTCTCAACCTCTGGCACAGTGAGGAATGCGGGAGTCTACGTTTCTATAAGGGTTCAACAATGACAATAAAAGTATACAAAGACTCAGCCGCTAACGCGATATTTATCGAGGATGCTAACGGGGTTCAGTTCCTTAATAGCTTGCAGGCTACAGTGACAAACGGCTACTGTAACGTACA
>Ga0233415_10001227_pt1 | contig 11208 bp, 12 predicted proteins | sample Na_anoxic_12_MG_FD_188631 | JGI IMG/M metagenome (GOLD analysis project Ga0233415, IMG submission 188631) | Seawater microbial communities from Saanich Inlet, British Columbia, Canada - Na_anoxic_12_MG | ecosystem: Environmental > Aquatic > Marine > Inlet | place: Canada: British Columbia...
TTTCTGACTCATATAATATATTAATATATTATAAAAAATTACATAAAATAACATATTTATGTATACTATTTGTTATGTGTGGAATATTTTGCCTATTAAAAACTTGTCATTCTGAAATTGACTTTTTATCCAATTCTGATAAATTAGAATATATTAAAGAACAATTCAATAAAGGTCAAAACAGAGGACCAGAATATTCTACACTAAATATTATAAATAATAATTTATTATTTGGTTTTCATAGATTAGCAATAAATGGATTAAATGACAAATCAAATCAACCTATTTACTACAAAGGAATTTATTTAATATGTAATGGAGAGATATATAATTACAAATCTATTTATAAAAATCTTAAAATTACACCTAATACTGACTCAGATTGTGAATCCATTATTCATTTGTATTTAAAATATGGAATTAAATATACTTTAAACAACCTAGATGGAGTATTTTCATTTATTTTATATGACTCTAATATTAATAATATTTTTATTGCACGTGATCCTTATGGAGTAAGACCCCTTTATTATTCCATTCATCCAGAATTTATTTCTTTTTCTTCTGTATTACAACAAATTAGTTCATTACATAGTGAAGAAGAAAATAGTAAAATTGTTAAAAATTTTAATGCAGGAACCTTTTGGAAAATTTCATTACAAGAAAATGGATATTATGAAAAATTAAAAACATTTCATTATTATAATCATATTTTTTCATCTGAAAATATAGTCGTTTTTGATAATACAAATATTTTTAGTCCTAATTTTTATTTCAATAATATATATTATTACTTGTATGAAGCTGTTAAAAAAAGAGTCATTACTAGTGATAGAAATATTGCATGTCTTTTATCCGGAGGATTAGATAGTAGTTTAATTTGTTCATTTGTTTCTCAATTTGTTCCATCAGGACAATTAAAAACATTTAGCATAGGAATGTCGGGATCCGAAGATCTTTATTATGCTAAACTTGTTGCAAATCATATTCATTCTGATCATCATGAAATTATTCTTGATGAGAATGATTTTTTCTTAGCTATTCCAGAAGTAATTAAACAAATAAGTAGTTATGACACTACAACTGTCAGAGCAAGTGTTGGAAATTATCTAGTTTCAAAGTATATTTCTGAAAATTGTGACGCAAAAGTTATTTTTAATGGTGATGGATCAGACGAAGTAACTGGTGGATATTTATATTTTCATAATTGTCCTTCAAATATTGAATTTGATTATGAATGTAAAAGATTATTAGATGATATACAATATTTTGATGTATTAAGATCAGATAGAACTATTTCTTGTCATGGATTAGAAGCCAGAACTCCATTTTTAGATAGAACATTTGTTAATTATTATTTATCTATACCTTCTCATGTAAGAAATCATAATAATTATAATAAAATGGAAAAATATTTATTGAGAGAATCTATTTTTTATGTAAATCCTGATTTACTTCCTAAAAATATTCTATTTCGTACAAAAGAAGCATTTAGTGACGGAGTAAGTTCAAAAGATAAATCATGGTTTGAAATTATTCAAACTAAATTAGAAAATAGATATGATGACAACACTTTTAATAAATTATGTGAAAAATATAACCATAATAAACCCACTACTAAGGAACAATTATATTATAGAGAAATCTTTGAAAATAATTATCATAATTTAGGTAATATTATTCCCTATTTTTGGATGCCAAAATATTCAAATGCAAAAGATGCAAGTGCAAGAACACTAGATATTTACAAAAATAATAATGAAATATATAATAATAATGAAATATATGATAATTATGATAATTATGATACATATGATAAATATGAAGTAAAAAATTCCAAATCACAAAATTCAACTACAAATTTAGATATTGTAGAATCAATCGTAGAAAAATCATGTTTCGGGTAAAATAAATATTTTATTAGAATATATTATATATGCTATTAAAATATCAAGAAAATTTTTTTTATATTGTATTATTTTTATCATATATTTTATATTTTTTAGCATTTTTTCAAATAGAATATTATAATCCAAAATATCAAATTATTCTCGAAAATATAATGAAATATTATGTTATTTTTTTCCTATTAATAAGATTTAATCCGTTTTCATATAATAGTTTTACTTCATTTGATAGGACTATGGTATTTTCATCTGCATTATTTTTATTAGCCACAACAAGTATGAATAATATTATTACACTTTACAAAAATATTATATCTGGAAAAATAAAAAAAATATATGAATCATCCTTCTAAATATATTACCTTATTAGAAGTAATATATTTACATATTTATTTTTTTTCCATTTCTAACTGTTTTATTCTTTTTTATTTTTATTCTTTTTTTTAATGTTTTTGAAGAATCTTTGAAGAATTCTTTTAAATGAGCAAATATTTTTTTACTTATTATTTTATCTATTTCATATTCATCGTTTGAAAATTGTTCTGTTTTAAAATTATAATTATTATAACAATCAATTACAAAATTACCAAAATCATCTGTATTTTGTATTGTTTTTGCTAAATCTGACTTTAAAAATAAATTTATCATTTGATATATTTCCAAGTTTATTCGATATGGTTTAATGTTTATATAATAAACTTTATCATCTTTCATTCCAGGATGATATACATCATCTATAAAACATATTTCAACATTTGAAGGTAATTTTGTACATTTAAAAAAATCACTTATTTTTTTATCATGTGATGATCTATTTGGTTCAATTCTTTGACCATTTATTTTGAATGCATATATTATTTTATCAAATAAATCATATTTTACTTTGTAATTAAAATAATTTTTTATACTATCTACCCACCATTTAGGGCCTTGGTTATTTGTGTATATCATTACTTTTTTACATTCTCCTATTTGTTTTTTATTTTTTAAATAATATAAAATATCTAATATTTTAGGCCTTAAAAATATCTTAAAAATATCTAATAATTTATTAAAATTTTGCTTACTATATTTATTATTTTTAAAATAATCATCTAAACAATCACAAAAAATACCAAATTGAGAAAAACATCCTAATGTTTCATCTAAATCAAATACAACTATTTTATGATTCTTATTCTTTATTTTTCCATTATTCATCAATTTCTAATATATATGAATTTTTTTTATCTTTAAAAAATATATAATTAAATTATTTTTATGAATCTCTCTACTAATGATTATAAAAAAATTGTTGAATTTTATAATATAAAAAAAAATAAAAATCAATCCTACAAATATGTAGCAGAAAAAACATTAGCTAATAAATTATGCAGATGTATCAAAAAAGTGAAAAAAAACATGAAAACAACAGAAAAACGCGCTATTTCTGTATGTAGGAAATCTATTTTTTTAAATAGAAATATTGATTTTTACAACTTTAAATGTAAAAAAAAAGAAGAATTATTATCTCAAAAAACTAAAAATAACGGAAAAACGAAAAAATATTTAAAAAAAAATACAAAAAAAATTAGTTTTAATACAACAAAAAAAAAATAAATTTAATATAAAAATCAATTATGGTTAATTTAGTAGAAATGATTCAACACGCACAATCTATTCCATATATTTCTCCTAATTCAGAAAATATGGATAATTGGACAAATGAAGAGGTTTTATATAAATCTATCGAAATAGCACTACATAATCAAATTCAAATTAAAGCTGGATTATATATTACCTCCATTTTTCCACCATTAAAATTAATTTATAAATCAATACTTAAACAATATATTAATCATTTTACAAAATTAAATATTGAAAGACAAAATAGTAATGCAGTGTAAATTTTCAAGAATGTATTATACCAAAAAAATAATTATAAAAATTTTATTTTTTGTAATTGAGTCCATGTTCCTCCACTATTTTCAAAAATATAAGCCGCTCCGGCTCCTGTATCTTCATAAGGGGCACCTACAATTGTATAAGTATCTGTTAAAGCTACACTATTTCCAAAATTATCATTATTTTCTTTATCACTAGCTTGTATTTTTGTGCGGATTTAAATCTTCAAAGGTGTATATAAAATTGATTATTAATTATTCTAAATAATTATATTAATATAATATATTTTATTATGTACTCGCAATTGTTTAACAAATTATTTAATTTTATATTTTACATTTCAACAAAATATAAAATAGATGAATCACACGATGTTTCACATAGCATGAATGTCATACATACTTCTAATGAAATTTATGAATCCGAATTATATTTAGACCCAGATTTAAAAAAATTCGAAAAAACTATCTATATTTCTGCATTATTACATGATATGTGCGATAAAAAATATATGAATGAAAATGAAGGAATTGAAAATATTAAAAAATATTTAAAAAATGATATTACTGATTATGAACTAAAAAATATATTAACGATTATTTCAACTATGTCCTACTCCACAATAAAAAAAAATGGTTTTCCAAAACTAGATTTTAATGAAAAAGTTTTTCATGTTGTTAGAGAAGCTGATCTTTTAACTTCATATGATTTTGATAGAAGCATGATTTATGATATGCGTGTAAAAGGAAATAATTTTGAAAAATCATTTAACAACTCTGTCGATTTATTTAATAATCGTGTTTTCACATATGGAAAAGATAATCTTTTTATCACAGATTATTCCAAAAAAATTTATCCATCTCTTGAGTCAAATGCCATCCAAAGAATAAATTCATGGAAAAGAATTTTAAAATTAAAATAATTAATTAATTAGCTACATAATCCAAGGCAGATAAAATAACTTTCTCTTGTGGAGTTAATCTTTGAAAAATGATATTTTCATCTAATTTTATTTGAAATTTTTTATTTTGATAATTTTTACATAATAGATGAATTCCATTTGATAATATTTTTATATCAATTATTATCCCTCCACTTGTCAAAGTAATATTTTCTGGTTTATTTAAATTAATCCATCTAATATATCTTCCATAATTTATACTATTTAAATCATCTACATATCTGTAATCTCTTAATTTTTCATGAAATTTTTTTAATTTATCTCTTGGTAAATTTAATTTTTGTAAATAATCGTTTTTTATTTGCTTCAACAGTCGAGAGTTATATTTTGTTATATCTTCGTTATTTTCATTTTCTAATGCTTTAAGTAGATCATTTTCCTCGAACATATTTTTTCTTTTATATTACATAAATATATTTATATTTTATTTTTATACTACATAATACATAATTTATTGGTTTATACATCATCAATTTATTTACATATTTCTAATATAAAAAATTGTTGTTTCAAAATCGATATGGTCATTTTAAAATCGTTATATTTTTTAACTCAAAAAAAAAAGGGGGTCAGTCTTAATCGTAATTTGTTTTTAAATTAATGAAAAATATTTTTAAATACCTACAATATTGAAAATAATTAAAATAACGGTTTTAAAAAAATAATAAAACATGTAGTGAAAATTTTTTAACAAAAAAAGGGGAAAATACAATCCCCGAAAAAGGGAAAATGAATCAGTGCATTTTTGGATTTCGGAATTAAAGGGGATAAAAATATCCACATCCCTACATATGGAATACTTAAATAAAGGTACTTGCTATAAAAAATACACTAGATGATGTAATGAGCTCCCTTCATATCAAGAGAATGTTTTATATGTAAAAAATATATTTTTTATTAGATATATGTAATAAAATTGTTTTTTTTTATTTTTCAAATTTCATTTTTCACTTTTGAAAAACACACAAGGTTTTTTGATGTAATTTTTTGAAAAGTGAAAAATGAAAATGAAAAAAAGTGAAAAAAGTGATTTAGAGCATAATGCTTTGAATACAAAAAAAATGTCTGAAAATTTGTTACGATAAAATTTTTTATTTTTTATAAAAACGATTTAGGGGATTTTTTGTGTTGTATAAATATACAACAAATGACAACAATTTCTCCCCAAAAAATCCCCTTTAAATATTTTTGTGAAAAATGTAACTATGGATGTAGGAACAAAAAAGACTATAATCGTCATTTATCCACTAGAAAGCATAAAAATACAACAAATACAACAAATTTCTCCCCAAAAATCCCCACAGCATATTCGTGTGAATTTTGCGGAAAATCATATTCACATCGCGCATCTCTTTATAATCACAAAAGAACATGTTTTTCTTACCTACATAATGTAGATAATAATATTGAAGGTTGTAATAATATAAATGCGCATGAATCTAGTGAAAAAGAGAACGAATTCAAGGATCTTGTCATTATGTTATTGAAAGAAAATAAAGAAATTCAAAAAAACTTCATGGATCTCATTCCACACATCAAGGGGAATATTACAAGTAATTCTCATAACACTACAACAACAAATAATCAATTTAATATTAATATGTTTTTAAACGAACAATGTAAGAACGCTATGAACCTCACTGATTTCATAAATTCCCTACCAATTACAAATGAAACTTATGATCATACAATTGAAAATGGATTAACTAAGACAATTACTTCCTTGGTGGTTGAAGGGCTCAACGATTTAGATTTATATCAAAGACCCATACACTGTACTGATCCCGTTCGTAAGACCATGTATGTAAAAGATAATGATGTTTGGGAGAAAGATTCTGAATTAAAATTGTTATTACAAGGCATCAAGACACTTTCATTTAAACAACGAACTAATTTATGTACATGGCAAGATGCGAATAATGGATGGGATAAAGATGAAAATTTGCAAACGCGTATGACAAAATTAGTATATAATAGTATGGATAATATTGAAGATAATGTTAAAGAGACAAATAAAATTATTCGTGCAATTGGAAGAAATACATATTTAAGTAATGATATTAAAACACAATTGAATATTTAGAAAAAATAATTTATTATTTATATAATATATAAAAATGACTTGCAGCTATCATAAAACAAGTAAAATAGGAGGTAAAAAAACTCAAATAAAAAAAAATATGAAAAAATCTAAAATGACTAGAAAAACTAAATGTGTTAAAAGCAAAAGAAATCAAAAAAAATCTAGAAGAAATAGAAAAAAAAGAGGAGGTTTTGATTTTTCAAAAGGTCTTACAGCTGCTAAAAATAGCATGAATAGAAATGCTCTATTAACGAAGAAAAAAATGGCAAATATGTATAAAGAAAATGCTCCATTAGTGAATGAAAATATGGAAAATATGTATAATAAAGGTTTATCTGATATTAATAATTCTAAATCAAATATGGAAAATATGTATAAAAAAAATGCTCCATTAATGAAGACAAATATGGAAAATATGGGAAAAGAAATTACTGATGCAAAAAAGGTTTTTGAAGGAAAAAAAGTTCCTTCTTTAAATCAGCTTTCTATGGCTAGAAAACTTTCTAAATCAGGTTTATTTGGTCGAAACAATAAAAATATGTAAATCTTTGAATAAAATATAAAATTTTTCATAAAAATTTTTATTTGAATATTGTAGTATGCCAAATGCAGAATGCGAAAAATGTAAAAAAACATTAGATGATATTTGTGTAAATGAAAAATATGTAAATAGACTTGTTGAAATGATACAAAAAAGAATAAAAAAATTTGCAGGAGTACCATATACCATTTCACCTGGAATAAGACATAGTGAAATAGTGAAAAAATCAAGCTGGAAATGTATATCTGATATTTGTGATGGAGTTCTTTATTACAAACCTTTTGCTCCTAATCCTAAAACAGTAAATATTGATTTTTCAATATTGACCAAAAAATAAAAATTATAAATATTATTTTTAATTTTTATTTGCATAATTTTAGATTCTAAAATGATGAGCCAAATGAACTTCCAAATGCATCATTTGCAGCCATAGGTTCATTATTTGTCATATATTCATTTTGTGTAGGATTAGCAGCATCTACAAGAGGAGTGTTTGGTCCTTGAAACATGTTGTTAAAATCAGGTGATTGTTGAATTGAATATTCATTTGTTTGACTTTTCATATTTGTCATCTGAGATTGCATTCTTTCTTGTGTATTATTAATAGGCATTTGTACTTGTTGTGTTGGTTGATTAACAACTAAATTTTGTGATAATGGTTGAGATACTTTTACGGTTGTTTGTTGATTATTGTTGCCATTTTGTTTTTGAGGTTTTCCATCATATAATTCCCATAATCTATCAACTAATATTTGTATTTTTTCTCCAAGTTTTGTTTGCATAGTAACAGCAATTAAAATAATAGCAGGAATAATACTAATTATATTTACATCTCCATAAGCTTTACCACTATATGTAGGAAAATAATTGATAATTCTATTAATAAAGTAAAGAGAAACAAACATGGCAACTAATTGTCCTACAACTTCTAATAATATTACTAAACTTCCTTTATCTTCATCGGCTTCTGGAATATAATTTTTTATTAGTTTTAGTAAAATTACAACCGGTATAATAGCTAATACAGTAAATTGTATAATATTTAATAATGTTGTTTTTTGTTCTTGATCAAAAGGAAATACTTCTTTTATAAATCCGTCCTTTTCAATATTTGATGTTTTTTCAAGTCTATCCATATGATTTATAACAAGAAATAAAAATATTTAAATATAAAATAAAAAAATAAATTATATATGTTAAAACATGCAATTCATCTAAATAAATTTAAAAATAGAAATCTTGAAGATGATTTTCATGAAGAATATCAATATCTTAATTTAGTTGATGATATATTGAAATATGGAAATGAAGAAAAAGGTAGAAATGGAATAACTAAGTGTGCAATAGGATCCGCTATGCATTTCTCATTAGAAAATAATAAAATACCTATTCTTACTACTAAAAAAACAGCTTGGAAAACCTGTTTAAAAGAATTATTATGGTTTATAAAAGGTCAAACAGATAATAAAATATTAAATGATCAAAAAGTCCACATTTGGGATGGAAATACTAGTAGAGATTTCTTAGATAAAAATAATCTACCACATTTTAGAGAAGGTAGAGAAATTGGCCCGATGTATGGATTTAATTGGCGATTTTGGGGTGCAGAATATGAAAAATGTGAAACTGATTATACTGGAAAAGGAATCGATCAACTTCAAAATATTATTGATTGTTTAAAAGATCCTGAAAAAAGAAGTTCAAGAAGAATGGTAATTAGTGCATGGAATACATCTGTTATAGAAAAAGGTGTTTTACCACCTTGTCATGTTTTGTTTCAATTTAATGTAATTGATGGAAATAAATTAAGCTGTTGTTTGTATCAAAGATCTGTTGATACTATATTAGGTCTTTGTTTTAATATTGCTTCATATAGTTTTCTTACACATTTAATAGCAAAACACTGTGGTTTACAAGCATATGAATTTATTCATTATGGAGGAAATTGTCATATTTATGAAAATGCAATTGAAGCTTCTAAATTACAAATAAATAGAGATCCTTTTCCATTTCCAACTATTTCAATAAAACAAGTAAGAGAGAATATAAATGATTATACAATTCAAGATTTTGAACTTCATGATTATAAACATCATGATTCAATTAAAGTAGCAATGGTTGCTTGATTATGAATTTACATTTATCGGATATTTACACTCTTGAATATTTAGGAATTATTTTTTATAAATGCGATAAAATATTTATTTTTTAGTATTAAAATAATTCAAAATGAGTGCAAGTTCAGCATTAGCAGCAGCAAGACGAAGAAGAGGTGGTACTTCTGATAAATCAGCTAATAAAAATACAAATTCTACTCAAAATAATTCAACAGTCAACACTCAACAATCATCATTAAATTCAAATGAACCAATACATCCTTTTGCTCTTTTAAAAAAACATGACTATATTATTAATAAACATGAACATCAAATAAAAATGTTATTGGAAAACGGTTTACCACAATCTAATTTAACATCACAACCAATTCAAGCAGCGATGACAAATGTAAATTTACCTGAAATTACAACAAATGTATTGAAACAAATAGAAGAACAAATAGATTTCAGAGTATTTTATGAAAATGATGCAAATCTTTCCAAAGAATTAGAACAATTAAATAATTTAGTTCGTTCTCAACAAGTGACTATTAATAGTCTTCAAACAACTATAAATCATTTAGTCTCTCAATTAAATTTAGAAAGATGTGAAGATTTAATTGAAATGGAAAATAAAAAAGAAGTAAAAATTGATGAAACTAAAAATGAAATATCTGAATTTTCAGATAATGATGAAAGTATAGCAAATTATGTTCCAATTGAAAATAATATAGAAATGAAATTGGGAGAAAATGATTAATTTTAATGGGTAAAAAGCTTAAAATATTAGTATTAAAATAAAATAATATGAAACATTTGTTTACTGTTTTAATATTTTGTATTGTTTTATTTATTTATTTACATATAAATTTTCACTGGAAAACTGGAAATGATTTAGAAGTTTATGAAATTGATAAACCTTCAAAAGAAAAATTAGAAGAAATTTGCGATTTAAGACAACCTGTAATTTTTGATTATAATATTAATGAATTACTTCAATTTTGTAATCAGGATGCACTTTTAAATAATTATGGCGCATTTGATATTAAAATTAGAAATGTTAAAAAATATGATGATAAAAGTGAATTATATTTACCTCTTACATTTAATACTGCAAATGAAATATTTAAAAAAGATAGTGAAGAAAAGTATATAAGTGAAAATAATGGGGATTTTTTAGAAGAAACTGGAATAGTAAAAACTTATCGCTATAATGATGTATTTTTAAGACCTTATTCAGTAAGTAATAGTATATTTGATTTCATTTTTTCATCTAAGAATTGTAAAACAGTAATGAAATATGATTTGAATTATAGAAATTATTTTTTAGTAACAAAGGGTAATGTTAATATTAAATTAATTCCTCCAAAATATTCAAAATATCTATATTGTCAAAAAGATTACGATAATTTTGAATTTATTTCTCTCATTAATCCTTGGGAAGTTCAAAGTCAATTTAAAGCTGATTTTGACAAGGTAAAAACATTAGAGGTTAATATTAAACAAGGGCAAATTATTTTTATACCAGCTTATTGGTGGTATAGTATAAATATGAATGAGGAAAGTAATATAGCTGTTTTTAAATATAGAACATTCATGAATAATGTTGCTATTTCAAATCATTTGCTAGTAAAATTACTTCAATCACAGAATGTAAAGAGAGAAATTGCAAATAAAAAAAATTTAACAGAAAATAATCAAGAAAATAATCAAGAAAATAATCAAGAAAATCCACT
>Ga0233415_10001229_pt1 | contig 11202 bp, 4 predicted proteins | sample Na_anoxic_12_MG_FD_188631 | JGI IMG/M metagenome (GOLD analysis project Ga0233415, IMG submission 188631) | Seawater microbial communities from Saanich Inlet, British Columbia, Canada - Na_anoxic_12_MG | ecosystem: Environmental > Aquatic > Marine > Inlet | place: Canada: British Columbia...
ATATGGCAGTTATACCTAATAACACGCAAACACCTATAGCGGGTGAAGTCGTATTTGGTAACCAGACAACAGGTATAAAAGCTTATTACGCAACAGTCACAATGAAGACAGATGCAACTACTGATCCCAACGGATTAAAAGAGTTGTTTGCTGTTGGTAGTACTTTTGCACCAAGATAATTAATTAAAACAAACAAACATGGCATTAGCAGCAATAGGAGCAGCATTAAAAATAGGAGGAGCTATAATAGGAGGCGCAAGGGCTAGGCGAGAAGCTAGAAGATACAGAACTCAACAACAAAATCTTCAAAAGAAATTAAATAATTTAATATCTAACAGAGCAGAAATTATAAATCCTTATGACAACGTTACAAGTTTAGCTAGTATGGCTACAGACTTGTCTAACACTCTGTCTAATCCTTTTGCTAACTTATCAGTTGCTACTAAAGCTGCTGAAATGAAAATAGAACAAGCTGACATATCTTTAGCAAATACTTTAGATACTTTAAGGGCTACAGGCTCTGGAGCTGGAGGAGCTACTGCTTTAGCACAAGCAGCTTTACAAAATAAAAAAGGTGTTGCGGCAAGCATAGAAACTCAAGAAGCTGGTAACGAAAAACTAAGAGCGCAAGGAGAGCAAAGATTACAAGCTCAAATTATGGCTGAAAAACAAAGAATACAAAAAATAAATATAAGCGAAGGCGCAAGAGAACAAAACGCTATGGCACAAGGTAGGGCTTTTGCTTTTAGAGCAGAAGAGGCTAGAAGCAACTCTGATATAGCAAGAGCCGAGTCAAGATTAGGTATAGCTAGTAGCAATGCAGCAAATGCCAGAGCAAGAGAGGGATCAGCTATATCAAGCGGTATGAATGCCTTGGGCGGAGCTTTATCTAGTGGTGCTTTTGGTGGAGGAACACAAGCTGGTCAAATAAGTTTAAGTAGCAATGATTTAAATTCAAACAATTCAGCTAGCCCAGTCCAAGGTCCAGCTCCTGTTTTAAATAGCGGAGACATGTCAAGCATGGACGATCCTAATTCTTATTATTATGATTACGATTAAGGATAAAAAAAATAAAATGGATAAAATAAAAAATATACAAAAAAACCTACTGATTAAGCAAATTAATCAAAGTGATGCTATGGCTTATAATAAAAGCTTTTTGCAAAACCCTGTTGACTCTAATTTTAATGTACTTAAAGCATTTGAAGGTACAGAAAAAGAATATGCTAGACTAGAGCTTGCTATCAAAGACGGAACTTGTGAAAAACAAGGTTGTCAAATAGAGATGGATAGATTACAGTATTTAATTAATGCTCCTACTGTGTTTATGGATTTTATAGAAAACGTTATGGGTGAATTAATGGTTACTGATGAAGAAAACTTTGATCCTAATAACAATGCTGACTACACTATAGCAAACTGCATGTTAAATGACAGACCAGGTTTTACTAAAACTTCTGGTTATGACATTGAGCTTAGATTATTAGGTGATGGATCACAACAATTAACTTTTACTGGTCCTGGTTTTTACGAGCCATTAATATTAAATAGTTCTAGCCTACAAATATTACTAGATAGTGGGACATTTTTGATAGCATCAACACCAGATATAAATAAAATGATGACTAAATTATTAACTGAAGTAAATGTATTTAGCCCTGAAATGGTAAATGCTGAAACAGAAGAGTTAATGCCTAATGCTAAAATAAGTGAAGAATTTATATTAACAAACGTAGATGGTTCGCCTGATTATGAAATAATAGATATAGGTAATGGTAAAGGTAGAAATATTTTTAAATATGACATAGATAAAATAGAAAAAAAAGTAACACCTTTTATAAACGCTGAAGTTGCTGGTATTTTAAACAGTGAGCAAGAAGCGGTAGCTGCTTGGAACATGTATATAAGTAAAGGAACTAGCGAAGAAGAAGACGATCAAATGGTGCAAGATGCTAATGCTTTTGGTTCTAGCTGGTCATATGAAACCGACTTGCCATTATCACAAGATAAAAAAGTTTTGTTCATGAAAAAATATAAAGAGTATTTTATGAAAAACTATTTAAAACAATTTATTACAAACCAATTACCTAGCGTGCAAGCTGACGCTGCTGTATTTGATATGGCTGAAATGAAAAAAGCTAAGGCACAAAAATTTATAGACGATAATAATTTAAATTAATTTAAATGACATTACTAGATTTTGTACAATCACTTCAGGAACAAGGAGCCACAGATATACCTGCTAAAGTTCAAGAATGGAAAAAGAAAAACCAACCAAAAGTTGAGGAAGAAAAAGTAAAGCAATTGGGTGCTGTAAAAAAAACGGATGCAAGTGCATCACCCAAAACATCGGACGCGTCCAATATGGAATTTGGATCGGCAGATGGTTTTTCGGAGGATACAATAGTGCTTCCAGAGGTAGTTGTAACTGCTCCTAGTGCTACTGAAAATATAATTTTAAACAATTCTAATTGGGATAATTTATACCAACCTAACACAATAGAAGGTAGAATACTTTATAATCAGTTTTTACAAGATTTATTTAAAGATGATGAAAACATTATAATTCCAGAATCTCAATTAACTCCAACACCAGAGCCAGTTTCTACAAACATAGTGTCTGATATTTTTGGAGTTACAGAAGATGCTATTAGAGACATATTCACCACTAGAGATGATTTTAATAACGAAGAAGATACGTGGAAAGAAGATGAAAGTTTATACAATAGTTCTTTTACGTTAGGAGATTTATTTGGTATTGAAAAAGATAGACCATCTGGCCCTTCGAACTTAGTTGTTAGTTATTCTGGTGAAAAAGTTGAATCTACTACAGATAAAAAACTACAAGGTGTTAACATGCCTAGGTTGCGCCGCAGGTTTATTGATATAAAAACTGAAGAAGAGTTTAATAGAAGATTAAAAACCAAGTCAAAAGATAACATAATATTAGACGTTATTGAAAATGGCAAAGTCTTTAATACAGAAGCTGATAAAAAACTTATTGATTTACAAAACAGGTTCGATAAAGTTCCTGATAATTTTGAATTAAAAAAAGAAATATCAAAAGATATTGAAAAGCTTGTTAATGACGAGAACTATGGGTCAAGAAGATTATACGATCCTTACAGTGGTAATATTATTGATTTCAATCAAGCTAGCCCAGACTTGCTTGATATATATGAAGACGCAAAACAAGTTGCCAGTACTACAGAAGTAGACAAACTTAAAGAAGATTTAGCAAGAAAACATGCTGAATTAGTTGCTATAAGTAAAGGAATAAAAGACACTAGCGGTAAAGATTTTAGTAAGTCTATGTCTTTAGCTACAGTGGCTGTTGGTGGTATTAAGTCTTTGTTTGGAGACGAGACAACAATTTCTAGTGATATTAAATTTATAAATGAAATTGCTGAAACTGGTAAAATACCTAAAAAAATTACAAAACTTCCAGGAAACAGTCCTTACGCTAAAGATTTTAATAAATCATTAGAAGAGTATCTTATTTTAAATAGAGCTTACCAAATAAACAGAAATCCTATAACTTCAAAAAAAGAAAAAGGTTTAGAAGGGTTTTCAATGTCTGCTTTTGAAAGAATAATGGACATGAATCCTTCTAGCGTGTCTACACCGGTTTCTCAATCAAAACAAACGCAAGTTTTTGCAGACGTTATGTCTAGCACAGGTGCTGTATACTTAAACCCCAAAGAATTAAACGAAAGAATAGGTTTAAATATGAGCCAAATGGTTGGTGGTGGTTTAGTAGACCTTAGTTTATTTGCTGGCGAGATATTTGCTACTAGAAAGTTAAGCTTTAATGCTATATCAAAAGGGATAAACGCTATAACTAAAATGGGTTTATCTACGAAAATTTTGAAAAAGTCTAAAATAGCTAAAAATGTTTTTCCAGTTGTAATGAAAGGCGTTGATGAATCTGCTACATTTGTTTTAGGCGGAGAATTATTTAGAAGACCAACTTTAGAGGAAAATTTAGCAACTACAAATTTTGCTTTTAACTTGGGTATAGGTCAAGGAGCCGCTTCATTGTTACTTAAAAACGTACCTACTTTTAAAATATTTTCACCTGTGCTAGCTGCTTTAAACAAAAGAGGAACTACTAGAAATTGGTTACCTAGCATAACAGGCGCTGGTATCGGCGCCGCTTCTTTTGAATTTGCAAGTGCTGTTGATGGTTTAATTAAAAATGGAGAACTGTCTAAAGATTTTATGTATAAGACTAATTACGATGGATCTTTGACAAAGAAAAGCACCATGGATCACATGAAGCATTTTTTAGGTGAATATTATAAAATGAGACTACTTGGTGCTAAAAGTGTTTTTGCAAAAAACGGACTAGTAAGAGGTTTTAGAAACGATATAAGAGAGTTTAGAGGTTTAACTTCTACAGAGACAAGCCAAGCCGCTTCAAAAGTAAACTGGAAAGACTTAAACTCTATAAAAAATCCTAACGAAAACACAATAAAAGAATTAAATGATAGCAAGACAGATCAACTTGAAAATGTAGCCGTAGAGATGAACGAAGGACTTTTGACTGAATTAAAAGGTTTAAAGAAAATAAAAGATATAAAAGATAACTTTGATTTATTAAACACTCAAGTTGAATTAAACATTGCTAAAGAATCAATAAAAGCGGAAGAAAATAGCGCTTATTACATTACAGACGCTATGATTTACGTAGCTGTTAATAGGTTGAAAAAAGGAGAAAAACTTACAGCAGAGGATAACTACGTTTTAGATAACACACCTACTGCTCTTTTAAAAGACAGATCAAGAATACCAACCTCTACCAATGAAGACGAAAAATCTTTAAACACTTATTTTGAAAATGTAAAAATGAGATCTGCTATTATAGAGCAAATTTTAAATGAAAACCCTTTATTAAAAACACCTTTTGGAGATCCTTTAAGGCAAAAAGCGTTTGAGTTTATAAATGAATCTTTTAATCAAGGAAGCAGAATAACAGAACTTGAAAATATAAAAAATAAAACTACTCAAGAAGAGACAGAATTAAAGGAGTTAATTGATTTACACAAGACTTACGAGTTTGGTGGGGAAGAATTTATTAAAATAACTGATCAAGTAAAAGCTTTACAAGAAAAGTTATTTAGAGAAGACGTAGGAGAAGAAGGACAATTTGAAGGTGAGCAAGAATTAATATCAACTAAAGAAAATTTTCAAAAAAAATACGACGAACTTTATCCTAACAAACCTAAAAACGTTTTAGAAGATCAAGCGTTTTTTGATCCTACTTCTAAAGTAAGATTTATAAACGAAATAGCATCTTTAGAGCAGGGTGCCACAAGTGTTAATACTCACGAAAGAGCTCATTTTGCTTTTGTAAATAATTATAAAGACGCCGAAGGTAAAATAACAAAAAAAGGTATAGAGATAATTGATAAAGTTTTAGAAAAATTAACTCCTAAGCAAAAAGAAATATTAGATACAGAGGTTGAAAGTAGATATGACACTACTAAAGACAAGTCAAATTGGTATGAAGAAAAATTAGCTGTTTTAGCAGAGTTATCTAGAGATAAAAAAATAGTTGTTAAAAAAAGCTTTAGAGAAAACTTAGCTGACAAACTTAACTTAGAAAAAGCAGGTATAAAAGTAAGTTTAGAAACAGGTGATGGTATTTTTGAAATGCTAACAAAAGAAAGTGGCCTTGACAGAGCAAAAATAACTGACGCTGAAAAAACAACAACCACCAAAACACCTAGTTTTTCTTTAAGTAGAGAAAAATCCAACAAAGCAAATGATATTTATAATAAAAAAGGCGAAGCTGGTTTAATGGAAATTGTTGATTTGATGAAAGAAACAGCTGATGGATTAGCTAGAAGCTTTAGAGATAGACCTAAGTATGAAGCTTTTAAAAAAATATTAGCTGAAGAAATACTTTCTGGAGAAAGAGGTATCATGGAGGTAGCAATGGGGTATCCTGCGTATGTTAAAAGTAAAGAGGCGAAAGGAGAAAAGCCAGCACCTATATCTGGTTACTTAAATAATTCTTTTTCTACAAAAACTGGATTTAAAAGATATATAGAAATTGCAGATAGAGTTTTAGGTAAAGGAGATCAAAGTAAATTTACTCAAGAAATAACAGACAATATTGCTGAGACAACTAAAGCAGATAAAACTGAAACAAAAACAGATGTATTAGCTAAAAAACCTACAGAAACAACTAAATTCAATAAAAATTATTTATCTGAAAATTTTAAAAAGTCTAACGATACTAGTAAAGAAGCTATTGAAAACAAAATAACTGAAGTAATCACCGAAGGCTATAAAGATAGAGATGTAACAAGTTTTAGAGACGCAGGGTCGCCTAAGTTTCCAGTACCTAGACTAGTAGCTGAATTTTATGCAGACATGTTTGGAATAAAAACTATTGATGGTTTAACTAAAAAGTCTCAAAATTTTTACCCTAGAGATAGAGACGGTCTTAGAAATTTACAGAAATTTTTAATTGAAAATGCTCTTTCTGATTTTAACAGATTACCTAAAACTGTAAGTGACACTGGTAAGTCTACTGGTATACTTTCAACTAAACTTGGTAAAGTAATGTATAACGATAGCGGTAAACTTGTTGGTACTGTTAAGCAATATAGAGATATTATACAAGGTAAAAACATTACGCTTACTATACAGAACGGTAAAAATAAAGGTGAATCTATTGAGTTTAATATTGGCAAAGACATATCTAGAGGAGATCTTCAGCAAAATTTAAAAACAGCTTTTGATTTTCATGTAAAAAACAGAGCTTTAGAAGTTAAAATACCTGAACAAGGTAAGAGAATACAATTAGGTGCTAAGTTTGCTGCTAAAAAATCTGGACAAGATAAGTTAGATGAAATTTCTGGAGTACTAAGTGGAACTGTTTCTAAAAACACAGAAGAAAGAATAAAATTTTACACAAAACAATTACCAAAATTTTTACCAGCTCAACAATTTATAAGACCTACTAACCTTACTTCAGGGGTGAAACTTTCTACTATAGAAAAAAGGATGTTTAATTTTTTAAGCGATATTAATAAAATTAAAGATCCTAAGTCTAGAAAAGAAGCTTTGTTGAAATTAGAAACTGGCGTTTTAGCAGATGTTACTGCTGTAAAAAAACAGGCTTTAAAAAATGAAAAACAATTTTCCGAAGATGAAATTTTAAAATATAAAGAAGCCGTTAGAGTAAAAAATGGAATTGATTATAATAAAAACGCAAAACGACAAGAACTACATAATGAAGGCGTAAGCTTAACTATAGATGCTTTGATAGACATGTATAGTTCTGGTGGTGTTAATGATAAAGCTATTATAAGAGAATTACTTTATAACCCTAATTTAAATTCTAATTTTAATAGAAATATGGCTACTGCTATAGGAAGAGAAAAAGGAGTTGAAGATGGTAAAGGAAATTCAACAGACGAGCATGTGTTCCAAGCTATTGAAAATGCTAAAGCATTATTAGAAATAGGTAACATTAAAGACGCTACTATTAGAAACAATAGTAAAAAATATTATAAAGAATGGATTAAAGATAACTACGTTCAGTTTACTTTAAAAGATATAACAGATATTGTTAAAGGAAATTTAACCGATTCTGAAGGTAATGTATGGGAAAATTCTGGCGGAACCTCTCATCCTTTGTTGATAAAATTATTATACAAAGCAATTAAGTCAGGTAAAAAATCAGACTGGGACAATGTTCCAAGTTCTAAAATTAGATATTTTAATGAATTCGTTAATTTAAATCCTAATAATTTATTTACTTACAAATGGATCGATGGCAAGGTTAAAGAAATAAGCATAGCTAAAGAGTACAATGTTGAAGTTCCTAAGATTTTTGAGCAAAATCCAATGGTAGCAAAATATCAATCTAAATTAATATATGAACAAGAATTAACTAAGTCAGGAATTTTAAAAGAAAGCGAAGCTGTTAGCTCAAAACAAGCTAAACAAAGAATTAAAGAGTTTTTATTAGTAGAACCTAGCAAAAGAGAAGCTATGTTTTCTAATTCAAAAAGCTTTGGTGATAAGGTGAAAAATCTTAAAACAATTGAAGATCAAATTAATACTTTAAAAAATTATGATGAAGCAGCTAAAAAAGCTAGAAGTTTAAACACAAAAGAAAAAGGAATAAGTGTGTTTGATTTTGATGATACTTTAGCTAAATCAAAAAGCAAGGTTTTATACGAAATGCCAGATGGAAAAACAGGTAAATTAACAGCTACAGAATTTGCTAAAAGATCAGAAGACTTAGAATCTAAAGGAGCTATATTTGATTTTACTGAATTTAATAAAGTTATTGAAGGTAAAAAAGGACCACTTGCTGATTTAGCTTTAAAACGTCAAGGTAAATTTGGTAGTAAAGATATATTTGTGTTAACAGCTAGACCTCAAGCCTCGGCTCAAAGTATTAAAAACTTTTTAGATGGTATAGGTTTAAATTTACCATTAAAAAACATAACTGGTTTAGAGGATGGTGCTCCAAGCGCAAAAGGAAATTGGGTTGCTAGCAAAGCAGCTGAAGGTTACAATAATTTTTATTTTGCTGATGATGCGCTTAAAAATGTAAAAGCTGTTAAAGAAGTTTTAGACCAAATAGATGTAAAATCTAAAGTTCAACAAGCAAAATTTAGCAAACAAAAAACTTTTGATAAAATATTTAACAATATAATAGAAAGTTCTACAGGTATTGAATCTTATAAAGAGTTTTCTAAAGCAAAAGCAGAAACTATAGGTGCTAAAAAAGGAAAGTTTAGCTTTTTAACAACTCCATCTGCAGAAGATTTTTTAGGTTTACTTTATAAAACATTAGGCAAAGGTAAAGTAGGTGATTCACAAATTGATTTTTATCAAAAAAACTTAATAGATCCTTACAATAGAGCTGAAATATCTGTTACTCAGGCTAAAATATCTGCTGCAAATGATTTTAAAGCATTAAAAAAAGATTTAAAAACATTACCTAAATCTTTATCTAAACAAACTGGTATTGGTGGTTTTACTTTTTCACAAGCCGCTAGGGTTGCTATTTGGACAAAACAAGGTATGAATATTCCTGGTTTATCTTTAAAAGACTCTAAACAACTAAATGATTTTATAGCAAAAAACGCTGAGTTAAGTGTTTTTGTTGATCAACTAATGGATATACAAAAAGGTAAACCATATCCTAAGCCTGGTAAAAACTGGCTAGCTGGTACTGTAACTTCAGATATAATAAACGAAATAAACAAAGTAAACAGAAAAGAATATTTACAAGAGTGGCAAGAAAATGTTGATATTATATTTTCTGATAAAAACATGAATAAGCTAGAGGCTGCTTATGGAAGTAAATATAGAGAAGCTTTAGAAGATCAGTTACGTAGAATGAAATCAGGCTCTAACAGGCCGATTGGAGGATCTAGAATTGTAGATAATCTAATGGATTGGCTTAATAATTCTGTTGGAGCTGTAATGTTTTTAAATACAAAATCAGCTGTTTTACAAACGATATCTTCTGTTAACTTTTTAAACCTTAAAGATAATAATATATTAAGCGCTAGTAAAGCTTTTGCTAATCAAAAGCAATATTGGAAAGATTTTATGACGTTAATGAATTCACCTTATTTAGTTGAAAGACGTGATGGATTAAAGATCAATGTTAGTGAATCTGAAATTGCGGATGCTGTAGCAGAAAGCTCTAACAAGCCAAAAGCCGCGTTAGCATATCTACTTAATAAAGGTTTTATTATGACAAGATTTGCTGATAGCTTTGCTATTGCCGCTGGTGGTTCTACGTTTTATAGAAACAGAATTAACACTTTGGTAAAACAAGGTCTTGATTTAAAGTCTGCAGAAAAGCAAGCTTTCGAAGATTTTTATAGCATAGCAGAAACAAGTCAACAGTCAAGTAACGCGAGTAAAATATCACAACAACAAGCTTCTGCTGCGGGTAGAGTTATATTAGCTTTTGGTAATACTCCAATGCAATATAATAGAATAATTAAAAGATCTGCTCAAGATTTAATTGCTGGAAGAGGAGATTGGAAAACTAATATTTCTAAAATACTTTATTATGGTGCTATACAAAACTTAGCATTTAATGCTCTACAAAATGCTTTATTTGCAGAGGCTTTTAATGAGGAAGAAGATGAAGATAATAAAAAATCTGACAAAGTAGGTAGAATAGCAAATGGTATGGCTGATTCATTAATAAGAGGTTTTGGCGTTCAAGGAGCCGCGTCTGTTGCTGTTAAAGATGCTTTAACAACTATATATAAAGAAAACAATAAAGATAAAGGCTCACCTAAATTTGATAAAGCTATATATGATTTGTTTGGTTTTTCTCCACCACTAGACGCTAAAGTTAGAAAACTAAAATCAGCATCAAATACTTTTAGTTGGAATAAAGAAGAAATAAAAGAAGAAGGTTTTAATTTAAATAATCCAGCTTATCTAGCAAGTGCTCAAGTCGTATCAGCTACAACAAACGTACCATTAGATAGAGCTATTAAAAAAATAAATAACTTAAGAAATATAACTAGTGAAGAAACTCAAAACTGGCAAAAAGTAGCTTTAGCTATGGGTTGGACAACGTGGGATGTAGGTTTACCTTTTTATGGAGTTAAACAAAAAGTTGAAATGACACCTCAAATGATATTAAAAGAAAAGGTTGTTAAAATGAAAAAAGAAACTAGCACTAAACAACAAAAAGAAACATTGTTAAAACTAGGATTAACTAAACAACAGATAAAAGCTTTAAGATATGAAGAAGCAAGAGTTAAAAAAATAATTGAACTACAAGAAAAAAAAGATGGTAAAAATTAAAAAACTTTGGAACTCATTAATGTACAAATTAATGTTTAAGAATTATGAATGCGAATGTGAAAACAAAAAATAAAATGGGAGGAATAAAAATACCAAATTTTTACGGATCACCTTTACGTGAAAATGGCTTAACAGTTGGAGAAAACACTGGTGAGGTAAAAAAAGATAAAAAAGGAAAGTATGTTTTACGTAGCGAAGAAAGTGTTGCTGGAAAAAAAGGTGATACTTTAAGAATTAAAAATCCTAAGCTTATTGAAGACGGCTATTTAAAAGGAGGAGACTATAAAACTAAAAAACTAAGTAATAAAAATTTTGAAATAAAAGGATAAAATGAGTAATAAAATTTCGGAAAACACTGAATTAACTTTAGATTTAAAAACACTTGTTATC
>Ga0233415_10001230_pt1 | contig 11192 bp, 28 predicted proteins | sample Na_anoxic_12_MG_FD_188631 | JGI IMG/M metagenome (GOLD analysis project Ga0233415, IMG submission 188631) | Seawater microbial communities from Saanich Inlet, British Columbia, Canada - Na_anoxic_12_MG | ecosystem: Environmental > Aquatic > Marine > Inlet | place: Canada: British Columbia...
GTTTTACACGAACCTTACTAGTATTAACCCTTCTGACCTTCTTAACCACTCGAGAATGAATCTGGGGGCATACGTACTCAAGAGAGGAAAGAGTGCGACTAAAATCAAAACACCTTCTTTTATTGACAACACCACTCTTTTTGTGGAAAACCGTATCAAGAAATACCATGTATGATGCCATATTACTCTGGTCTGTATTCCTATATACATTCAGACGTTTGATTTCAACCTCTACCCCTTCCATGCAATGGCAAATCAAGAAAACTTGATGGGCAATGTGGGAAAGCAATTTTCCACCGACAGAGAACAGATTAGACGTTTCAGTGTTATTATCCTTGATATAACTATTAAACCAAGTAATAATGTCATCTTCTGTTAAATTTCCCCATGCCCCTTTTCTCACATGTAAGAAAAATTCATCATCTCTGTTCCTATTCAAAGCACTAATAGTTATAGGGACTCTGGCCTTTTTACTAAAAAGATCAGAGTGTTTCCAGAAACGATAAGCATTTTGAATGGTAAAGTTTCCGCAGATATCAAAAGGAAAATAATCAATTTCCCCCTTACTAAAATACTGCGACAAATCTATATCACAAAATTTCTTATTAACCACTTGAAATTTACGGAAAAGCTTACCGAACTTTTCATCCAAATATTCAGCAACATCCTTATCTTGCTCAATAGCAACAATTTCAGTATTAGTAGATATTGTCCCATTGTCCAAAGCTTGAGTTAAATCAAACCCTTCTTTTGCGGGAAAAAAAGGAGCCTTCTTATGTGTTTTTCCCCTGTTCTCAACCGCCGGACCTCTTTGGTCTTTGTTCTTAAAAAAACTGTCATAATTCGTTTTTCTAGTAGTCATTTTTCTTTCCCAAAAAAAATAGAGTAGTAAGAAATGTCTTAACTACCCTATTGGAAAAGAAAAAATGTTGTCTAGAATTTTACTTGCTGTTGTTCCTCCTGGAATAATTAGCCTTAATACCAGCCCGGACCATGGTTCTACTCTTGCCTTGCTCGTCTGCTTTAATAGCAATCCAAGCTTGGACAGCAGGAGGGATATCCTTGTAGCAATTGAACCTACCAAAAATATTCAACTGCTTAGCAACACTAATGTTGCTATCCCTGATAACACTCACATTGGTTCGATAACACGCAGGACATAGACGCAATTTCATACTAAAACTCCTATATAAACCTATATGCCTACACAGCATATATACTTTATGTAACCATACAATCAATATGTTCCATTACATCTTTAATATCATCAATACATTCTTCTTCCCCATGAATTCCCCAAAACCCTTCTTCATGTTCTGTTCCTTCATCAATTATATACCCATATACCTCACCTGTCAAGAAAGTATCTAATTCTTTTACTTCATTTTCAGCAACTTCTCTTGCCTTTTTTTCTATTCCCGAAAGAATACTATCACCAAATTCCTTAATCAATACCCGATAAGGAACCACCACAATCCCAACCTGACCACTATCCCAGTCACATTGAAACGGTGTCAGAGATACAGTGATAGCACTATGGTCATACATGAACAAAGGGAATACTATGTCTTTCCTTTTCAGTGCATCCCTGTATTCTTTATCAATGCTTCCATGATTACCATGATTCACATCCCCAAAAGAATACTGTTTATGTGCTACATGGATAACACATATGTTGTCCCATTCTCTTGAACTTATCGGATCAGGATCACGATACATGTTGATAGAATGGCCATTGTGTTCAAAGCTTTTTTCTGGAGTGTTCATTTCTTTCCCTTTCAATATGAAGTGTTTCCATATCGAACTATTTTTTTCCTGTCTAGAATTTTATGAGTGCTATGCTTTTTCCAGCATAACTTTCGGGATGTTCCAAATCTTAAGTCCAAATGCAACCTTAATCTTTTTAGGATTTATTTTTTGAATTTTTCCTACTTCTCCTCTTAATTCACCATTTTGATATTCTTGTTTAAGTTGAACACTATCCCCAACTTTTAAAGATACCGTTTGTAATTGCCCTAAAAAATCTTCCCTTTCCTTATACTTTATTCTCAATGTTTGAGAAACAGTCTTTAAAGAACTCATTTCTTGCAATAGAAAAATATTTTGAGCAATTGATTGTAATATTTCATGTTCTGTCATTTTATCTCCAATTCATTAAGTGTGACAAATTAACTCTTTAAAACACTATTATACTATACCACTTTCCTTAATGATTTGCCAACTATTTTTTCCATTAAATACTACATTAGAGCCATATTTTTGAACGAGTGCAGTAAGTTTCTGATTATCTCCTAATGCATCATCAAGTTCTTCTACAGACATTCCTCTTGATTCTGCCAAGACAAGTGCATCAAATCTCTCATAAAAAGTGTTTTTACAATCAAGTCCAAAGTCTACATAACATGCAGGGCTAAGAGAAATAATATCATTATCATGTAATGCTTTATAAGTTCTTTCAGTAACACTTCTTACCATTTTATCTACTCCAAAATAGGACAATCATTCTTCATCCATTCTTCTACGGCTTCTTTTGCATCTTTTAAACCACAAACACCACTTCCTAATGTGTCTTTAATCATTTTAATAGCTCTAATTTTTCCGCCGCTAGGATTATTTTTGATTTCATTTTTCATTTTGATAGCAACAAACATATCAACCATCTTGCCACCAATATTAACTTTTTTGGTTATTTCGTTAACAAGAATATCAAGTGCTTCTTCTTTCAAAATAACAGGAACATCATTTCTCAAGATGATTTTCTTCAAAAATTCAATCATTTTATTTCTCCAAAAAAGTTAAGATTCTATCCTATGATAACTTTTTTTTCTTGTCTAGAATTTTAACATAAAGCTAAATAGACTGCAAAAGAAATTTTCAAATAAAACATAAATTCTTTGTACTTATCTATATTAAATAATAGACTCATATCTTTTATTTACCTATAATACTTCCTATACAAAAACCACATGAATTTCTCCTACAATATGCATTTTTCAAATCAAAAAGTTTTCTAGTATAACATGCTGAACAATCTGGAGTACATCTTCTGCCAAACATAAATGCACATTCTACATATCTTAAATCTGTTTCTTTTCTTTTCTTTCTCTTACGTGAACCTTCAATATAAGCAAAAGAAGCAACGTTCCCTTGTCTCACAATCACTATTTTTTTATCCATTTTTCACCCTTTCAGTGTTGTCTCTTTTACTTATACGAATAAAAAAATACTATCTAGAATTTAAAGAAGGGTTGACAAATGCCAACCCTTCCTGTTAATTACTTTCCCTTACCCCTAGACTTGAAGAAACTGTAATACACATAACTATTGACCACAATAAGAGGCCAAGCTACCCAAGCGTTTAACATTACAGTAACATCAGAGATAGTAACATTAAATCCTATAAGATTCTTCAAAACTTCCATTACTTATTACCTCCACAACCTTTACCCCAGCACCAGCTATCTCCATAACCAGTACTAGAACTCATACCAGAACCACGACTCAAATGTTCCTGATCTCCATTTTCCCCCTTATAAAGAATCTTCATAGAAACATCAGGACCAGAGAAATCAGTCTGGCAACCGCTAATCAACGCACCTAACATAGCACACGACAACAACAAACAAACAATCTTCATCACTATACCCTTTATATAAGGGTTTTTCAATCCTTTGAGTAAATATAATAGACATAAATCCTTTTGTCTATGACATTAACAATGAGTTTTCTCCCCTCATTATCAACATCTTCTTCTGTATTTTTAAAGAACTCTATACAGTGCTATTTTTTTCTTGTCTAGAATTTTAATAGACTATATTGCAATATTCATCTTCTTTTTCAGACCACAACTCTTCAATATCTTCTGCCCCTTCTTCTTTTAAGGTGTCAACATCGAACACTTCAACATCAATTGCAAAGGAAGAAGATAAGACTTCTTGGACTACTCCACCTTCTACTCTAATAACAATTTTCATCATGGCATTCTCCAAATTATTTCTCAACAAGAGTATTAACAGCTTCTTCTACGGTTCTCAATTCCCTTACAGTAAACTTCCCCCATCTTATTTTTTCCAATTTATTTATAATAGAACTTCTTTCCTGTCTATCTTTTTGCTCATCAATAATTGTTTGATTAAATTTTCGGATATAAGAATAAGCATAAGACATTCTAACTCCAGGAGCCATCCCATCTGATTTTCTGAATTTCTTTCCTTTGACAATTAAAAACTTTTCAGTAGTTCTTTCCACCACTTCTTCTTTTAGATATTGACAACTACTGAATTTATATAAAACCTTATCTCCTGGCTTTAAATTTTGAAAACAATTATCCATTTTATTTTTCCTTATTCAGTGTTACAATTTTTTCTACACCATTCTTTTTTTTCTTGTTTCTTTTTATTAGGAATAATTTGAGTATGCAAAGCCCCTCTATCAGTCTTATTGACTCTCCTTAATCTCATTGCAGGATGTTTCTTTTTCTTTGCCATACCTTATAGATATAAAAAATTGTTGTCTAGAATTTTATTATTTCTTTTGTTTTAAAGTATAATTTCCCATCCGACAATCACATTCCGGAGTTTTTTCAATTTGAGTATGTTTAAAACAAGGTGTTTCATTATACCACTCTTTATCATGTATAGCACACGTAAACTCTCCAGGCTCAACACCTAACAAATGCTTACATCGTTCTCCAGTGGGCTTAGGAATTAAATTATCTTCACTAATACCCCTTTCAGGATTATCTACTATGATTACCTCAAGATGAACACAACAATAGCCACAACGTAAACACTTCATTTTAAAAACCTTAATAGAATCCTATCCAACTAGGTTCATCAAATTCATATCTATCTCCTCTATCTTCTTCTTCATCATTCTTTCTATCTTCTTCATAAGGGAAAACCCTATAATCTGATTTTATTTCTTTATCCATATTTTTCTCCAAAAAAAATGATACACTTATAGTATATCATTAAAAACTGAATAGTCAAATACTTTTTTATTCTATTTTTTCTAAATCTTTTTTCTTGGGGTATTTAAATTTAAACAAAATATTACACACATAAGCAAGACCGATGTTGATAAGAAACATCACTATGAAAAATATTACTAATAAATAATTACCTTTCATTATACAACTATTGATAACAGAAGTTATTAAAATAGTTTGCACAACTACATTAACACATAAGAATACATAAACAATTTTGCTAGATAAGTCCATTTTTTTACTCCTTATTCGGTGTTATAATTTAACATTACCCTACCATAATCTTTTTTCTTGTCTAGAATTTTAAGTTGATCTATAGACACGATCATTTTCTAATTTCATTTCTATATCCATATCACACTCTGGACAAAAAGGACTGCCAATATCTACTATTTCCCCTAAGTCATAAAAGTCTTTGAATCCACATTCAGGACATTCAAATTCTAATGCAAAATCATATATATTTCCTACATTTGCCATTTTATTTCTCCAAAAGAATTAAAAGTTTTCAACTACTCTACCATAATGTTTTTTTCCTGTCTAGAATTTAAGGAAGATTAGGCAATGGCATCCAATGAGTAATATCTTTTAACTCATACCCATCAATTCCTATTTCATGCCTTTGCCAAGCATCTTCCCATCTTTCTACTAAAAAACCTTTATACATATCTTTTCCATTAGTCAAAAGAACTTCTTTTTTACTACGATACTTACAAAAATTAACACCTGATGCTTCTGGCAATTTTTCTTTTACAGATATCCAATCCATTTTTTATTCTCCATTCAAGAATTCTAGAATATTTTCAGGAATATTTTTTAATAACAGATTCATTTTTAATTCAAATTCTTCATCACTTATTCCTATATTGCTAACTCCAATTTCCCCTTTTCTCCTACGTAAAAGTTCTCCATAATGACAATAAAATGTTCCCATACGTAACCCTTTTCTTAAATCAGAACCTGGAGGAAAAGATTCTAGTAATAAATCTCTTAATGAGAGTTGAGAAGGGACACTGACAGGAATAGCGTCTAAAGCATTCATCTTATTATTCCTCTTTATATTTTTCTAATGGACACCACTCAGGAATAATACTAATATCTTCTATATCTGGAGTGCTATTTAACTTATTACACTGATAGTAATGCCCATTTCTTCTATCCCACAAAAGCTTATGAAAAGGACATTTTTTGCAATTGTCTATTCTAATAATTCTAGTCGTTTTCATATTCTACTCTATTAAAAAATTGTTGTCCAGAATTTAAGTTAACTCTTTAAGTTCTCCAAAAAGATGTTCAATATCTTCCCAAAAAAATCCCACCATATTCACATAAACACCAACTTGATTAGCTACAAGAGAATCAAGAATTTCAATTGCATTTTGCCCCAACATATCCTCGTGGGCAATACAATATTCGAGAATTTCTAACTCATTATTTATATTTAATTTTTCATCCTTATGTATAATAGTTTTGGCAAAACCAAAATCATCATATAACCTAACCTCAATCCTTGGTTCTTCATTTTTCCAAGTTCTTTTTACTTCAACCGTTTCAATAAAAGCTTGATTACTCATTCTGGTTCTCCTTCTGTTACATATCCAATCACATAATCTCCTCTTGCACATTTAATTCTGCCATCAAATTCTTCACAGAAAGCACAATCAGGAGAACAACTCCTATTTATAAAACCACATTTTACTTGTCTATCTGGTTCTCCATTATTCAAAAAAAGATGATTTCTGTTCCCAGTAAAAATAACACTTAGTTTTTTACTCATTTTTTTGTTCCTTTAAATATTATTACCAATAGAATCTAAAGTATTTTGAATACCTTGTCGGTATTCCTTACTCTCAATATTCACACCAGCACAAGCATGAGAAAGAATTAGACTTTCAATAGAGTGCATCAATTCATTATAACGTTCTCTATCATACATATCATCTTGATCCTCAACTCTTTCAGTGCAAATACAATCAGTAACATCTACCATCCCACAGCCAGGGCATTTTTCTTGCAAACCACTAACAATACTTCCACCCCACAAAATTTCTCCATCATGTATCCTAGCATCAACTAGAGAAACCTCAATATTAAATTCATCTAGTCTAATAGTATGATCTTCTAGATTAACGGGCTGAATCATATCAAAAGACTGATATACCTCTTGGGCAACAGGAATATGACCTATGATATCTCCATACTCGTCTTCTCTATCAACTTGATCCCCAGCAGTAAACTCTTGCCCAACACAAACAAACCTTCCATCAACTTTTTTATACTCTTGAATCACAAAACCCGTAGTCACTTTATTATACTGCTTAGACATTTTTTTTCTCCAAAAATTATAAAATTGATACTACTCTACTATATCTTTTTTTTACTGTCTAGAATTTTAAGAATAAGGGCAAGCACATAAATTATACTTGCCCTTACCGGAGGAGAAATAAAACAACCGAACGAGCAGGAAAACATTTACGGTTCACACCCAACAATCTTTACAGAGACTTCCTCAGTATCCATGGAAAGTCCGGCATCATCCATCCAACTTCCCCATAGTCCAGGATGAAGAGGATTATTAACATCTTCTTTTCTTATAATGATTGTTGGACTATTCTTAACAAGAACATCTTCAAGATGGTTATCTGTATTTTTGTCCATTTTTGCTATTCCCTTGTTCCAAATAAAACATCATAACTAATAAACATAGTACGCCCTTCTATATAATCAAAAGCAATATCTTGATCTTGATTTTTAATAATAATAGAATTTTTTATTCTATTTTCTTACTCTTTTTTCCCACTAGGAATAAAACCCCTTTCATCTATATATAGAGCTTTTCCCATTCCTTCAGGTCTACCATTCTCATCACTAATAGATGCAATGAATAACTCTACCGCCATTATAACATCATCTTCACAAACAATCTGTTTATGTTTTCCTGTTTCGATGTAAAATTTAGGCATTTTATTTCTCCTGTTTTTACTAAAAGAATGATAACATCCTATAATAATAAAAATTTACTGTCTAGAATTTTAACAAGTTATATTGTTATTTTCCCTAACCTCTACCTCTGTTGGAACATAAAAACTTCTATCATATGAAAATCTTTCTTCAAATTCTCTACTGCAAGAAATACAATGATAGGAAATATGACAATAAGTTCCTTCTCCCTCTACTTCTACATGAAATCCCATAATAGTAAGCAGTCCTTGCCCACACATAGGGCAATGATCTTGACTGTCTCTTACTTGAAATTTAAGTTGTTTTTCCATTCTATTTCTCCAAAAAAGTAAAATTGATGTTTCTATATATTGACTTTTTTTTGCTGTCTAGAATTTTAACAATCAATTCATTACAACTCTAGATAACATACTATTAGTTATTTCTCTAAACTGTTCCGTTTTTGCATTCATATACCCAAGTATAGGATGTATTTCAAAATCTCTACTTCCCGTAGTTCTGAAAGAAGCAAAAAATTCAAATGTAAAACTATCATTTTTGCTGCTCCAATTTTCCCAACCAAAATTATTCACAGTTATAACTACTTTTTCTATCTTATTTAATTGTACTATATCCCCCACATCTTCAACAAATATTTCCCATACTCTATCTTTTATTTTCTGAGAAGTCCCTTTCTCATTTAACAAATAATTCACATATTCTCCACAGTCAATTTCATCTTCCCCCTCTTTTTCTCTCCAATCAACTATCATTTTTCCATGAAGTCTTAAACCTATATCAATAATTATTTCTGGACGTTGTGATTTAAGAACAGTCATTTTGTTTCTCCAAAATTATTCAGTGCGACAATTAGATATTGCCACCCTATCATTATCACTTTTTCTTATCTAGAATTCAAGTTCTATTTTAGGAAAAACTTTTTCAAAATAAAAACTTTCTCCTACTGTCACCGTACACTCTTTATGTGATTCATGATGTTTATTTATTACAGCATTAGCAGTAGTAGAATTTTCATCACAACACTTTGCTAATAGTCTATCACAAGTATGACAATAGGCATAATAAATTTTCATTTTATTTCTCCAAAAGTAAAATTAATGTTTCTATACATCGACTATTTTTTGTTGTCTAGAATTTTAGCAAGACAAAACATCTTCTTTAACATAACTGTTTCTATGAGCATGATAATCAAGAACTCTCATTCTCCAATCCTTATCAACACAAGGAACCATCTTCAAATACCCTAAAGGACATGAATAATAACAAGGCCCCATACTCTCATCCATGGGCTTATATCCCCATGCCCCACCGTCATGCCTAGAATACTCTAACTTATCACAACCAATATAACTTCTAATACTCAATTGAGTATCATCAGAAATTTTCTTTTGAGTTATTTTCCAAACAGTCCACAAGACACCACTAAAATTATTCCCCCTATAGCAGTGCTTTAAACAATTAAATTCAAAGTAATAAGCATCACCTTCTTTAATAGCATGGTTTTTAGTGCTATGAAAACTAATTCTTTCAGCAATAATACTTTTTTTAGTAGAACCATTAGTATAAAACCAACCCATTTTATTTCTCCTGAAATATTATTGATTTTTCATCTTCTAATACATTATAAACTATGAACGTCAAGTAGTCAAATACATTTTGTAATATTTAGGACCGTCCTCTTTGATTCGGTGTTAGATTTTTATTTTTCGGAAAAATTACATAGAACAAACTTCTTTGAAGGCCTTCTCAATAGCCTTACGATCTTTTCTCCATCGTTTTTTATTCTTAATGGCTTTCATAATCTTAACATAACGACGTTTTCTCCAATTTCCCATAACCTCAACATCACCATGAAGAATGATAGTAGGATTTTTTTGAACCCGGCTAGATAGTCCACCACAAGCACCACAATTATTACAATTAGTCTTTGCTTGCCCTTCAGTGCTAGCAGGGCAAATAAACTCATCAGGTAAAAGAGGATTATTTTCATTCTCTCTTACTCGAAAGGTACGCCAACCCATTGCTCTGGCTTGATCGTATTCCTTATTATACCCCACAATACTATCTACACTTGCCATACAATATTGTTTTAGTCTCTGGTCACAGGTTTTCCATTGGTGAGTATAACCATTTACCTTGCTTGCTACATTAGCAATTCTTTCCCACACGAAAAATGGAACAGCAGAAGGTTCACCATAACTTCCAATTCTTACATTCTTACCGATAAATTGTCTAATATCAGAAGATTCAAATTCTTTATAACTAGAATCATGGAAAGCATTGAAAACGCTAATAGGACCGTGGGCGAGGTTGACGTAGCAGGCTCCACATTCCCTAAGCTTACAGTCTCCACAAATACTCTTATCTTCCCCTAAGCGACGTGCAAGAATAGGATGAATATCTCTTCTTAGAATATAGGTCTGAATCATAGCACCAGTTTTTCTATTCTCTGACTTGCCAGATAAACCAGTGGCAATAACCATAATTCTTTCACCATCAAGAAGAGACTTACCTTTCCACAATACAATACCTTGAGGACTACTCATTTTATTTCTCCAAAAAAAATGAAACTACAATTACAACCTAGTTGGACTATTTTTTTGCTGTCTAGAATTTTAAGAATTGTTATTTTGATATGTTCTAAAACAAGTATAACACAAGAAAACTCAAAGTCAAAAAGTTTTTAAGAAAAAAGAAGGAAAATATCGATAAAAACATAAGTATACATAGAAGCAAATAACTCCTACATTGAAGTATAACACAAAAATAAATAGTTTATAGAAGAGTAATCATTCTATTCCTTTCGTAGGAGTTAAGGTTTAGATTTTTACTCTTTTTTATTTCCAAGGATAAAAACATGGAATGGAAAAGAAACTGTCCTACTTGCGGAAAAGAACTATTCTATAAAAGTAGAGATTCTCTTAGAGAATGTAAAAAAGGTAATAGAAGTTGTAGATCATGTGTAGGAAAAGAAAGGAGACAACAAGCAGAAGAAAGAAAAAGAAAAGGATTTAGTAAAAAATGCCCTGAATGTGATAAAAAAATGACATATACACGTAATTATTCATTACAAAAATCTATAAAAGAAAATATTAAATGTGTTTCATGCGCTGGCAAAACATCTAAAAGAACAATAAAAAAAATGTCAGAAGAAGAAAGAAAAGAAAAAACAAAGCAACAAAATAAAAAATATTGTAAAAACAATAAAGAAAAAATATCTCAATGTCAAAAAGAATACAGA
>Ga0233415_10001232_pt1 | contig 11178 bp, 10 predicted proteins | sample Na_anoxic_12_MG_FD_188631 | JGI IMG/M metagenome (GOLD analysis project Ga0233415, IMG submission 188631) | Seawater microbial communities from Saanich Inlet, British Columbia, Canada - Na_anoxic_12_MG | ecosystem: Environmental > Aquatic > Marine > Inlet | place: Canada: British Columbia...
AGTTTGGCTTTATAAAACGTCATATTTATCAATTTACAGTAAACTTAAACAAAAGCTCTGAACCTCGCAAACCACTGACTGCCAAATTATTTATACCGCATGTTGTGCCTACTGTTGCATCAAATGTAAATTTGCCACAATCAGCTCATATATTTCATATTATACTGCAAACGTGGATTTTTTATTGAATTACCTGGATAATATGCTTATTTTTGTTTTTTATGCCGCTATTGGCAGTAGAATATATGTTAGGTTTTAAGGAGGATATATGAAACTCTGTCCGATGAATAAGGATTTTATATTATTCTGCTGTCTTCACTGTGGACTACTCAGCCCTTCAAGCATCGAGGAAAAATGCAGCTTACCAAAGGGACAATCAAACCGAAATAAGAAATTGCTCGTCCGGCTAATTGACACTTATGGTTCGTGTGCCATGTTGGCGATGGAGGGTGATTCTGTTGTGGCTCACGCCAGATTTTATCCTGAGACAATTTACAATCAGTTCGAATTCTGTTGTCAGGATCCAAACCATGCCATAACTCAAGAGATGGTGGAGATGAAGCTCCCTCCACTGACAAACCCAGCTGAACGAATACTCCAAATTACTTGTTTTTTTGTGCACAAGGATTATCAGGGACAAGGACTCAGCCATAAGCTCATCGATGCCATCCTAGAGTGGGCAAAGAATAATGCCTGGAAAAGCGTACGGTGTTTTGCTTATCCGGATAACTATTGGTTGTCTTCAGAGATGTGTACCCCGATGCTGCGCACATACAGCAAACATGGATTCCGAATAATTGGGACTGTAATGATACCAGAAGCGAAAGATCTCCTACAGCAGATGAAAAATGGAAAATTAGGTGCTGAAAGAAAGAAAGAATTCGAAAAATATTGTGGCAACAAGGATCTATCAGAATTTGCGACTTTTTATGAAATTGAACGTCAACTGTGAATAGCCCTAAAAGATAAAAACCTAACAAGCGGGTTCAGTTTGACCTCGCTGACGCTCGGCCACTGACCCGCCGCGTTACAGCAATTAGGCACAACGGTTTGAATATGGTGCGTTTGGCATTTCAACGCTCCAATTTTTCAATTTACTACTATGTTTATTTATTGCTATCATCTTCATTTTTAGTACTATTTGCCAAATGCACTATATTTTTTGTTGTGTGGCGTATTTTTCATTTTGTCTAATTAATCCCAAATCAATAAGGAATAATGGGATAAGAATTGAGCAATATGCAAGTAAATCCCAAGGATCAAATGTGGAATCGTAAATATTAAAATACTGCATAGTTTCAATCACAAAACAGACTAAAAGAAAAATAGTCAGAGTATTTTTCGGTGTAAAAAAACGCGTCCATGCATTATTGGTGTATGATGTGAAAAGCCCGCGAAACAAAATGTAATTCCAGGCTGGACCAGTCATGTCCAATACATATCCTTTCCAGAAAGCCCCCAAATCAATCCATATTGTTGACACTCCTGTTCCTCCAAGAACAACAAGAGTTATTGCCCAATACGGAGCATATTTGTCGTGTTTGCTCAATGTTAGTAATTTAGCAATCAGTCAGCACTCCTTTTAATTAAAATGTAAACAAGCCAGATGGTAGCCAGAACTGTACATAAGGTGCCAATGACGAGACCTTGAGTAAATGAATCATTACTAACCCAACGTAATAAATTGTCAATACCAACGAAAAGTCCCAGTATTCCTACTGCTAAATTTGTCCAAAAATTTTTAATTTGTTGTGCCATAGTTTATCCTCCTTTTTTTACAAAATTGATATTTCAGCTTGAATATTAATAAACTCTCCTTTTTTCAAATGCCACACAACGTTCAGTATATACAAAGTAGGCAATTGCAAGCTTCAAACTTATCAAGCAGAGACAACTTTGAAGCGGGCTACTGCCCTTAAATCTACCACTATCATGCCTATTTTGTATATACATTGTTGGCAGCAGTTTCTTATTTTCAATAGTATTTATCAACTCCGCCAAATCCTTTAATCAATGTATTTTCTTTTGTTTTATCAATAAAGTTGTTCAGACGTTTTTCAAATTCTTCAGGTCTTTTCCTTGCACTGACAATGTATGCAACTCTAATTCGTTTATAAGACTCTGAAAGTTTTTGGTAATTACCCCAAACCGTTTTGTCCGTTTTTAATCGATTTAATATGTCTTTCGGATAAACAAATTCTTGTTCAATAATTTCTAAAACTTCATTCCTAATTGAGCTATGTATCAAATCGCTTTCATAGAGCCATTTTAACCGTTCTATATTCGGTTGTGAGAAAGACGATTTCTTTCTTCTTCTACAAAACCTTTGGATAGTCGTTTCTTTATTTAATGACTTAACTGTACTATCAATCCATCCAAAACAAAGAGCTTCTTCAACTGCGTCATTGTATAAGATTCGTTTTTTACCTGTCTTCTTTAAAGGATATTCCAACCAAATATCATCCTTAGTCTCAGAATTAGTTTCGAGCCATTTTCTCCATTCTTTCCTATTGGTAAAATATCTAGTTATTATTTCGGTCATTTTTAAATTGCTGCCAACGGACAGCTATAAATTTTGGCGGACAAATCTACTCGCCTCATTATCAAACCGTACCGGCACCTTGTTTATTGTAATTAGTTTCATAATAGCACTTTCAGTCCGCTTGAATTTATAGCATGTTGTAAGCCGTTATTATTCTTTTTCAATGGAAATAATTTTAATTCCATCTGTTAATGTTGCATTTGGGGAATCCCCACACCAACTCTCAATCTGTCTGTTTAATATTTGGTATTCAATCAGTACATTTATATCATAGTCCTTTTTGTAGCTGTCGTCAATAATCGATTCGTTTTCTGGTTTATATTTATGATCACTTATTGTAATAAAAAAACCACATCCATCAACAGCATAGTCACCTGTCCAACTTAAGACTCCATTATCTTTTATTATATCATTATCCTTATCACAAGATAAAAATGTTAGTGTTATCAAAATTAAGTTTAAAAAAATTATTGCTTTCACGATATAATATTTTATAAATTTAATATACTAAGATGAATTAAAATAGAATTTAGGTGCGTTTCGATAATGGCTTACAACGATAAGTATATGAAAAGTAGGCGATTACGGACGAATCAACTATCAGGTTATACAGTAGTTGAAGCGGGCTACAGCCCACTAACTTACTGCTAATTCACCTATTTTTTATATACATTGTTAGCACCTGTAATTCTATATGTCAAATACTTTATATAGTTTATCAAGAAAACAATAATTATTCTTTTCCTTTCGTATCTTCAATTAGTTTAAGCATTTGTTTTCCACTTTCATTTTCTGGATTTAATTCGATGGATTTTTTATAGTTTTCTATTGCAAGTTCATATTCTCCATTAAGCATTAAAACTTCACCATAGCTATCATAAACATTAGCATCTGATGGATACATATCAATATTTAATTTAAAAACGCTTTTTGCTTCCACATACTTTTGATTATTTAAATAATAATAACCAAGCCTATTTAGCTGTTCTACAGAAAAGTCGTATTTTATGGCTTCATTATCTTTTAATATATGATATTCTTTAACAGCACTAACTAATCCATTTTCATCTATTAATTTCTTTAGTTTTGGTGCAATTGCTAGCACTGGGTATTCGTAAGGTTCATCATCTAAAATATTGAGAATTGCCTCATGAATTGGATACAAAGGAAGATTTGTTCCTTTATTGGAAAGAAGTATTATAACATTGCGATTATTCAATTCACGATAAAAAATAGAGCTGAATCCGTTAAATCCTCCATCATGCCACACAATATTTTTTGATTTATTTTTTCTCAAAAGCCAACCAAATCCATACCCCAAAGTAGAATCGCTTGATATTCGGGAAGGAGTTCCATTGTCTAATAATCCAGGAGTAAAAGCTTCTTCTAATGTTTGACTCGAAACAAGAATTTCAGAATATAGTCCTTGGTCATATTTGAATAAATCCCCTACGGTAGTATAAATGCTACCTGCACCGTAAGTTAATATATTGAAATCATCCACATCTCCATATTCATTGTAGCCAGTGGTTTTATATGAAATTTCAGGTTTTGTTTCATTCCAAACCAGGGTGTTATTCATATCTAAAGGTTTGAAAATATTTTGTTCCATAAATTTATAAAATGGTTCTCCCGAAATCTTTTCAACGATCATTGCTAGTAATGAATATCCACTGTTCGAATAAGAATATCTTTCACCAGGGTTAAAATTAAGGGAGTCTAATTGTACTAAAAAGTCAAAAACATCCTGATTCGAAATATCATCAATAAAATCACCTGGTCTGCCTTCAACTCTAAAGTTTTTAAAATTCATCCAATTAGGTACACCTGATGTATGAAGTAATAAGTGTCTGATGCTTATTTGATCTGAATTTGGATAATCAGGAAAAAAATCGGACAATTTATCCTCGTAATTGAGTTTTCCTTGCTCTTTAAGTTTCATTACAGCCATTGACGTAAATTGTTTACTAATAGATCCTATACAGAAAACCGAATTAAGATTTAATTCTTCTTTCGTATTAAAATTAGCATAACCCAATGCATCCTGAAATATTACTTCTCCATTGTGAGCAACTAATACTGCACCGTTAAATAGATCGTTTTCATAACAATAATTTATGAGTTCTACTATCTGCTTTCTTTTACTATTTCTTTTTTCTGTACAAGAATAATTTATCAAAGCAAAAAGTGCAATTAACATTACAAAAATTATTTTTTTATTTTTCATATTCGTATAGTTTTAAAAGTGAAACTTAATTATTGGTGCTAACGGTCTTGCTATGCCCAGTAAGGGATTTCCTTGTGCTTTCGTTTCAATATATTACTAAATTTCTTTATCCACATTTACTTTCAACAGTACTCTAAAACCCTTATTGGGTATAGCTTTTGTTGGCGTTTCGTTGTTTATTCAGATTTATAATTCTTGTCTAAATTCTTCAATAAAACAGGCATCAACCCAGTAAAGATCACTCTTCCTCGAGAAGAACATAAATTTTCCATCAGGTGTTACAAATGCACTACCTTCTTGGGAAGGTGTATTTATTCTATTATTAAGTTTTATTGGTTGAGTCCATGTGCCATCAATTTTCGAATAAACAATGTATAAGTCAGAATTCTTATCAAAAATTAGGTAGCTTTCATCGAGGGCGATAAATGGATGAAATCCAATTATGTCAGGTTTAAGCTTCTCAATAATTCGGTATTCTTCATTATTGCATGCAATTTTATAAAGTCCGGAAAAATAAATATTACCACTCTTTGCTACAGTTACTGCATGAATTGTTTTATCAAATGATGGTAATTTGAGACTATGTGGCGATTTCCATATACCATTTACCTTTTCGGATACCCATGTATTAATTAGTGATTTTGTATTAGCTAACGGCCTGTTGGACATAAAATAAATTTTCTTCCCATCCGGTAAGAAAGTAGATTCTCCGTCAACTTTTGTACCGGAAAATGGAGCAACATATGGTTTTTCCCAGCCGGAATCCGTTTTGCTCATTATATAAATATTTCCGGATCGAGTGAATTGTATTTCGTTTCCCGTTGTAGAAATTTCAAAACTCCCCGCAGAAAAGGTTCCCGGAGCAAATTTTACAGGTTCTTCTTTTGGCGGCTTTTCGCCTAGATAATCACAATTGAAGATATCAGGTTTATTTTCTATTTCTTTTGTCGCTGTGTCACGGACAACTATTTTATCTGTGTCGGAACCCTTTTGAGTTTGATTTTCACAATTGTAGAAAGGGGAAATAATCAGTATCCCTAAAAAGAAATAAATATGTTTTTTCATAATAAATTAGTTTTTATATTCTTATAAGTCTCTTCACAATGAACGCCAACGGTTAGTATAAGAATAGTAGCCGTCTGCGTGACTCTTTCCTGTCAAATTACAGCAAAGTTGAAGCGGGCTATAACCCTCGAAATTACTACTATCTCGGCTATTATTTTTATACATTGTTATGGGCAGTAATTGTTCTATTTTTTAATTTTAGAATCAAACAGAAGGTCTAACATTTTAAAAAAATCACCTTCATTGTAATTTGATTTATTTTCGGTGTCAACTCTATGCACATAAATCATATCAAAGTTAGGATAAACTCCTAAACAATGCATTCCTGCCCCAGTATGAAAAAATGAATTCCTTTTTGTATCATCTTTAGAAACTATTACACTCCAAAGTATTCCTCGTTTTACAAAATTTTGGAGGTTCGAATATGGTTTTGTACTTACATCAATCCATTCTTTAGGGACTATTTGATTTCCATCCCAAGAGCCGTAGTTCAAATACAATTGTCCGTATAACATCAAATCGTGCGCCGACATTCTAAAATGATAGGCTGGATATTTTGATTTGGTTTTTTCATATTGATAAAAACCATCTTCGTCTGTAAAATTCAAATCTTCTGAACTTTCACCATCGGTATAAGTAAAATACTTTCCTTTATAATCTTTCATTCCCAGAGGTATAGCAATCTCTTCATTGAAAAGGTCATAGATGCTTTTCCCTGTTTGCATTTCTAAAATTGCGCCCATAGTATTAAAATCCCAATTATTATAATAATAGTGTTCTCCAGGTGCAAAAGAATTACGTTTTGGTTTGCTTCTTAACATTGCTTCGCTAACGGCTGCAGCATCGTGGTAAATTCCAGATCTTGACTTTAACAAATCTATAATCTTTGCTTGCTGTTCATTTTCTGATAATTTTGGTTCAATATCATTTATTCCAAGTTGCTTTAGTGTTAAAGATGTGTCAATTTTACCTTGTTCAATTGCAATTCCAACCAATGAATTCAGTAATGCTTTACGAATTGAATGAATTGTATGCTTTTTTGAGGTCTCTCCCCATTCAAAAATAATAGCTCCATCTACCATTATCATCATTGAGGATGAGCCACTTTTTTCAAGGTGTTCCTTTAGCAATTCTAATTTCTGAGAAGAATAACCCTTTGTTTCAGGTTCAGCATAAGTAAAGCCAGATTTAGGTGTTGTATCACAACTAGCTAAAAACACTAATAACCCAAATAGATAAATGATTAGATCTTGCTTAATTTTCATAATCTTAATTTTAAATTGTTTACACTGCCGGTTTGTTTTTATTGCCCATAACGGTCTGAATAAACTGTCGTTTTAATGCAGTTTATTTCTTGTTGTATGCCGGTATCAGAACTTATTTCTTTATAAAATCATAGGTACCATGAGGCATGATCCATCTCATCATCATCACCTCATCATCTTTCATAATGAATTCAATTATGTAATCAGAAAACTCTTTGAGCGTGAACATGTGTGACTTGTAGGGGATCAACTTATTATATGGTTGCTCAGCAGGTGTTCCTGTAGACAGTACACCTTCATCACTCATTATAACTTCAAATACTTGACCAGCCAATTCGTAACTACCAACATAATTAGATAAAGTATTAGGATCGGAGAGTGATGCATCAGGTTTTTTGGTAAATACAACTTCAGATTCATCTAATGACATTACCGCATTATGGATATCTCCTTGAGGATTAATGTAAAAATTGACTGTAAATTTTCCGTAAACCGGGTCATTGGATGTATCAAATCTGTCATAGTGATAATGCTCAAGAGGTAGAACAATGTTATGAAAATCAAATTCGAATTGGTCTCCGTCTACACTAATTTTTAAAATACCATATACCGAATTTTCATATCGACCCTCATAGTCAGTTAATGTATGAGTTGGTTTTGTATTATCTATCTTATCACTCCTAGTTATCTTTCGTGCTTCTTTTCTTACTTTTTTATCTACTATGCGATATTTTAGGCTTCTGTTATTAAAATCTGTTTGTTCCAATCTAAGGAGTCTATCATAGATGTTATAGGAAATAATATCTATTAATGAGCCATTATGTGTTCCATTTACAAAGACAAGTACTCCAATGCTATCAAAAGGCATCATAGATACTTGTGAGTGGAATCCTCCAAGGAAACCACCGTGATTGGTAAAAAAATGACCCTTATAAGCTGCAAAACTTCTTCCCAATCCATAAACACTATTGAGAATTTCATCGTATCCTTCAGTTTCTAGAGCTGTGTTTGGATATGCCATTGCAGGTTGAAGTGTCTCTTTAAGAATATCTGATGAAATCACATCTTTACCTTTATAATTACCCTGATTCATTAAAGCAATTACCCACTTTGACATATCTTCAATATTGGAAATAATAGCCCCGGCAGGTCCAAATCCCTTTGTTTCTCTATAATAAGGTCCCCTGATCAGTTTGTCAGTTTCGATTTCTTCATAATAGGGATAAGCAAAATCATTTTGCATTTCCATATCCTCAATAGTGAATAGAGTATTATTCATATTTAAAGGATTGAAAATATTCTCCTGAACAAAGTCCTCCCATGTTCTGCCTGTAATTATTTCTAAGCAATAGCCTGCAGCAGCATATATCATATTATTGTATGAACTACCTTGTCTGATTGGTTGTACTGGTTCAAGATATACCAAGCGGTCAAACAATTCCTTTCTGCTGAAATCAGAGTTATACCAAATGGAATAATGGTCAGGAATTCCTGTTCTATGAGAGAGCATGTCCCGTAAGGTAACAAAATTATAGAGTTCTTGATTGTAGAATTTGATTTGAGGTGTATAGGTACTTATAGGCTTATCCCAAGCCAGTTTCCCTTCCTCCACAAGCATACCCATTGCGACCGAGGTAAATAGTTTTGTATTGGAAGCAATTGGAAATAGCGTTTTGGATGTCACAGGTAATTTATTTTCTAAGTCTCGATAACCGAAACCTTTTGAATAAACTAATTTGTTTTTGATGATAATTCCTACAGCGATACCCGGTGAATTCCAGTCTTTCATGACTTGTTCAATATATTTGTCAAACCCTTTAAGACTTTTTTCTAGGTCATAAGTCTGACAATGGATTTTACTGCTAATTGAGAATAACAGAAGAAGAAAAACAAAGAGTTTAATCTTTTTCATGATTTTTACATTTGAGATATTGTAATTACTGGCATACAACGTTTAGCTATAAATACTGGCGGGCATTTTACCCACTTCATTATCAAGTTGCACCGAAGTAAAATTAATGAATTTCAGTTTCAAATACCACTTTCCGCCCGCTTGAATTTATAGCATGTTAGCGAACGTAAATAAATATATATTAATTTCCACTATTACAATCAGTTGTAAAATATACGTTTGGACTGCCAGTTGAAATTACCTCTAAGCCTTCTGGTGGGAATGGCATTGTCCAGACACAGACTTCACCTAGGGTTGGCATCTGGGATATGTTTAGGTCACTATTTTCCATTTCCCACCAATTCGTCCAAATACCTAGTTGGATATTTTTAGAAATATTAAGTTTGGTTAATAGGTTCTGGCTACAGTCCAGCTGCTCCAGAGATATATTATTTGAGACATCCAGGTTTTGTAACTGATTCCCGCGGCAATTCATGTGTCTAAGTTTCGTGTTGAGAGAGAGATCCAAGCTGGACAATTGATTTCCCCCGCAATGCAGAGACACAAGTGAAATATTTCGAGAAAGATCCAGACTGGTGAATTGATTTTCCCTACAGTAAAGGTATTCAAGTACCGTATTCTCTGAAAGATCCAGACTGCTTAAACCACACCCATCACAGAGCAATCCCCATAGCGAATCATTTTGGCTAATATCAATGTCAGAGATCGGATTCCTATCAAATCCCAGGTGGGTTAAAATGGGATTATTGGCAACATCCAGGCTACTTAACATGTTATCGTGACAATAAAGAAGTCTCAACAAAGGATTATTAGTAATACCCAGGCTGATTAACTGGTTCTTATCGCAGATGAGGTCTCTTAGACCAGAATTATTTGAAACATCTAACTCTGATATTTGGTTATCACCACAATAGAGGATATATAATTTCGGATTATTGGAAACATCCAGACTGGACAGCTGGTTATCATAGCAGGAAAGGTAACCCAGATTAAGATTGTTCGAAATGTCAAGAACTGATAAGTTATTTTTGCAACAGGTCAATGATATTAAAGCAGTTGTTCCTGACACATCCAGCTCTGATATTTGGTTTTGTTCACAATTCAACCACCACAAGCTATCATTGTGTGAGACATCCAGTGCAGTTAATTTACATGCATGACAGCCGAGTGATTTAAGCCAGGAATTATTTGAAACATCCAGGTTGGTCAACTGGTTTCTCGAGCAAGCCAATAACTGTAAGTTAGTATTATTTGAAACATCCAGGCTGGTTAAATAATTATCAAAACGATTTAAATTAGGACCATAAGTTGGTCCACAGTCTAGGTATGTTAAATCAAAGCAATTTGAGACATTGAGGGTTTTTAATCCACATCCACGACAATCCAGATATTTTAACGAGATAAGGTTTGAAACATCCAAGCTGGTTAATGGGTTATAATAGCAACGAAGTGTATCAAGATTGACAAATTTTTCAATACCTGTCATATCTGAAATACTATCTTTGCTAATATTCAATGATGTGATTACTTCAGCTTCAGCAGAACTAATAATGTTATCCCCATTTGTATCAATGCCGAGTTCAATAAGAGCATTTAAAAAAGCTTGATCAGGAATATCAATCGGTTCATTTGGATTTATCTCAGGCTCCTTTTCACAACTGGCGATTAACAGTAAAGCTGAAAGAAAGATTACCGTCCGTCTTTTTACTGCTTTCATAATGGATGTTTTATTAAATAATTATGTTCGCTAACGTTTGAATAAGCGCCTGTTTTAATGGCGTTTATTTATTGTTGTAAGCTGACCGTTGTTACTCTATTTATTTTATTCCTGATATTTTTTTATCAGTTTCGTATAGACAATTTCCTTTTTCAATACAAAATAGCAAAATTCTTCAAAACAATTTACATTATTGCTTCATGAGTATTTTTTCTATTTTCCTTATTCTCTTAATACCGCCTTCATTTTTCGGATCCATTTCAACAGATTTTTTATAGTTAATAAGGGCAAGTTCATATTGCTTGTTTTCCATATATGCCTCTCCCAAACTGTCATATACGTTTGATGATTTTGGAAACTTTTTTACGTTCAGTTTAAATATTCCAATTGCATATAAACAATTTTTCTTTTTATTAAGCCATTCGTAGCCAATACCATTGATGAGGTTTT
>Ga0233415_10001235_pt1 | contig 11144 bp, 13 predicted proteins | sample Na_anoxic_12_MG_FD_188631 | JGI IMG/M metagenome (GOLD analysis project Ga0233415, IMG submission 188631) | Seawater microbial communities from Saanich Inlet, British Columbia, Canada - Na_anoxic_12_MG | ecosystem: Environmental > Aquatic > Marine > Inlet | place: Canada: British Columbia...
CCATATCTTGATAGTTAATCCAGATTGATTCTGTTTGTCCTTTGTAGTTAAATCCAAACTCAAGTGGTTCGTTTTTACCTTTGTTGATTGTGTTACCAGCTACTTCATATTCCATACGTAATGTAGATGGACGATTTTCCATTCTCCAAGGAGAAGTGAAGTAAGGCTTAGAACCTTGGTAAGAAAGAGTTGAAGGAGAAAGTGAGTAAAACTTAGACCAACGTGTACCAATTGCTAATTCCTCAGAAGGAATAGATTTAGTAGAGCTATCTGTTACTAATTCAACTTCAAACTTGAAACGTGAACCTGCGTCCATCGCTTTTTTAACTAATAGATGATAATCATCAACTTCTCCACGAAGAACGTTAGTTTCTTCAAATAGAGCTTCGTCAAAGATTAAGTAGAAACGCTCACCGTTAGAACCTACGTTTGCTGGGAAAGTCCCTGCAGAAATAGAAGATCCATCGATAGTTTCTGCATCAACTAGTGGAAGATTTTTGTCGTGTTGCCCTTGCAACATCCAATTGTAAAATCCGTTTTCTTGTTCCACTTCTTTTACTGGGAAACGATCTACGAATTCACGAAGTTTACCTTGTAGATTAGTTTTGTAAATCTCACGAATTACATTGCTAATCAATTGAGGCTTTTGTTGGTACAAAGCGTGGAAATGATTGTCAGTGACTAAACCATTGTAATCCTTCGCTTCATACTTTTGTAATGGAAGTAATTGTGCCATTTTTTGATTTGTATTATTTGTTTAACGAATATATTTATTTAACCTTTTTTACTTTTTCATTGCTCTATCGAGCATATCTAGTATGTTACTAGTTTTTTCTGAAGTTTCTACGGAAGTATTTTTACCTACGTTTCTGTCTTCTGATGCAATTATTTTATCTAAATCATTAATTGCTCTTGTTTTTGCTACTTGTTTTAATTTAGAAATATCTGGTTTAAATTTACCTTCTTTATCTAAATTAAATAATCCCAATGTATCATAGTAGTTTATAAGCATTTCAAACTCTACTGGATTTCTAGTTTGTTTATACATTAAACTATTATACTCAGTTCCTGTCTTTTTATCTTTATAAACAGGATTAAGAATATTTTGCTTAACCTTATCCTTACTAATCTTGTTAAGACTCATACCATCTACAAAAGATTGTCTTTGATCTATGTTATTAATTAAAGACTCAAAAGCTTTATTTTGCTGGTCTACTTGTTGTTTTGTTCTCTGGGCTTTATATTCTTTTGCCTGAGTAACTACAGCATTAGCTTGATTCTTTAATTCAGGAATAGCTTTTAAAGCTTTACTTTCAAGATTTTTAACCTCAATAGCATCTTGTATTGCTTCTGCTGCTTGTTCATCTGTGAAATTTTTTGATTTTAATAAATCAAAATAAATTTCTTTTTGAAGAGTTTCATCTGATTTAATAGATTCTTCGTCTACTTGATCAAAAAATTCTAACCTTTGGGCCATCATAATAGCTTGATCAGTTTCATCAAATGCATCTTCAATTTCTAAGAATCTTTTTTTAGCAGCAGGCATATTAGCTTTCCACTGTTCTTCAGCTGCTTTAAAATTAGTTTGAACGGTTTTATTCATTAGCTCTTTAATAGTATCTAATGATCCTTCGAGTTCATCTAATTTATCAGCTTCTGCAGCAGTAATAATATTACTATCAACTAGCTCTTTAATTAATCCCTTGTAAATTGCTTCACTCTTCTCGTTTGAAGTAGCGGTTTTAGAATCAGTTTGGTTGTCAGTATTTTCATAAGCACCTTCGCCTTTTTCTGATTCTATAGGTTGAAACATTTCTGAACTCTCCTCTTCAGATTTTGTTTCTGTTGTCTCTTCAGAACTTTCTTCAGACTCCACGACTGAATTAAGCTCTTCTGGTGACATTATTTGAAGTCCTTCAAATAATTCTTCTTTTTCTTCACTCATATTTGCTGTCTTTATTTGGTTACAATATTAAAATTATTTTTATAAATAAACTTTATAGTATTTATAATATATTATAATTATATGCTATAGTCTTATAGCTTTATTTGTTTTTAATTGCAGAAGTTCTTTCTTTTTCTAACTTCATTTTTTCTCTAGAAATATCTTCTTTAGCTTGATTAGAACGTATTTGTTCGTTTAATTTAGCTTGTTCTATTTCTGTTTTTTGATCATCTCTTCGCTCGTCCGCTTCTGTTCTTCTAAGATCTAACTCATCAGCAATACCATTATTATCAGAATCTAATAAACCTGATTCAGTACGATAATTGTTATTCATTTCTCTCATAGCAGCTATTTGTAAATTAGCTTGAATTTTTTCTCTATCTACTGCTATTTTATCATCATGTTTTTTAAGATCTATTTGTTTAGCTTCTTGATCTGCTTGCATCTGAGCTTGTTGCATTTGCTGTTGCTGTTCCATTTGCTGCTGCTGCATTTCATTATTTTCTTGTTTAATTCTTTCTGCAGAATTTTGAAGCTTTTTAGCAATATCTTGTACAGAATCAGATTGTGATATAGCTACTAAATCTGAAATAGTCGCTTGACCGTTTTGTATAGCTGCTTGAGATAGTGCTTTAATATCATTGTACAATTGTGTATCACTGCTAGAGTTCGATAAATGAAGATCATACTCTGTAGAAGCAAACTCATCAAAATGAGTAATAAATTGTTGACTAAGGTCGTCAAGTAAAAATTGACCTTTTTGGGGATTTGCTTTATATGCATATTTACAACATTCTAAAAATTTAGTTAGTGCTCTTTTTCTAAAATTTTGATCTATAGCAAACCACTTTTCTGTAATATGTGATGTTTGTGCTACTTCTCTTTCTACGTTACCTACTGCTTCTCTATTTTGTATTTGTCCTTCTCTTGCTCCAGAAACACCAGCCAGTTTGCCTAATGTGTTTTCTATATCTACAAGTAAATTAGTATACATACCAATTGCGTTAGGATCTCCTATATTTACTTGTTGAGCAGTAAGTTGGTTAAATTGTCCTGCTGATTTACCTTGTGAAGGGCCTTTAAGTATTTCATTAGTTGGGTCTAACCAAGCAAATTTGTTTACTGTTACATAACGCATCCATTCTTTTGGATCCCATCCTGATGGTACAAGAGCAGAATTAATAGCAGTAAAGGACCCCTTATATGTGGCTATTTCAAGCTCTCTTTTGTAGTAAGCAATATCGTAGGAATATGCAAGAGGCTTCATTATGTCCATTAGAGATTGGACTTTATAATCGTTAGTAGAATTAACTGAACCAATATACGGAGGGGTCCCTTTGGATTTATTAACTAATGATTTGCTAGCAAATGGAATAGGACGCATAGTAGTATAAATGTGGTCAGCAATCTTAGTACCTTCCATCCATTCGTTTACCCATATCCATTTTACTTTTTCTCCAAGTTCTTTGTTAGGTCTGTAATCTTCAGGAACCCAATCTTTTTGTTCTACACCTTCTTCGTCAAAATAAGTTAGTTCTCCAATCTTACGTCTAGATCTCCAACATACTTTCATAACTCTTACATTGCCATATGTATCAAATGCACCTGCAAAAGTTCTAACACCTGCTTCATTAGGATGAAATATATCTAATGCTCCTGCTTCTCCGTAAAAATCAAATATAGATATATCTCTATTTAATCCTATACCAGGACCACCATCTCCTGAAGTATCTGTTTTTCCTTTTTCTAAGAAGTCAATATCTTTTGGTTGAAGAGTATCCCAATAATCATCTATTACTTGCCCTACAGATTTATAACCATATTCTACAATAATATCTGCATCTTCTATAAACATAGAGTCTCCTCCAAGAGTATATATGTTCATAGGGTTTACTCTCCTCATTACAGGCTCTCCTCCTAATACTCCACAATATACTATTTCTTCACCTGCGGTAAGTAAATCTTCAAAAGTTCTTAAAAACTCAAAATCAAAATTTTGCTCTTTATATTCTTTTTTAAGAATTTTATTAGCAACAATTTCACTCATATCTTGAAAACCGTAGTTTTGATATTTTTCAAGTTCTTGTAATCTTTTTTGTATTTCTTCAGGGCTTATAGATTCTGTTTGAATAATTTGAACCATCTCTTGTGTTACTTGGTCCATTAACATTTGTTCTTTTCTAGAAATACCTTCTTGATCGCCTGATGATATGTAAGCTTTAAATTCTTTTTTACGTTTTGAGTACTCTCCTAAAAGTAAATTAATTTTAGTATTTTCTATTCCTATATGCTGGAAGCTTGCTGGTAAAGTACTTAAATCTAAATTGTCAGGATTAATAAATCTTTCAAAATCTCTAGGAGATATTATATTAGCCCTTAAGTTATAATTAATTCGTTTATTCTTAAAACTATTTCTAAGATTAACATCAGAAGTTAATAAGTGCCCTGCAAAGTCTATATTTTTCTTATACCATTTATCTGTCTTCTGAGCATCAGATAGTTTTTGTCTTGGGAAATTAATAAATCCTTGACTGTCTAGATTGTCGCTCATAATAATTATTTTCTATTCTTACAAATCTATGAATAAAAATTTGAATCTATGGTCCCTGTAACTTTCTTTTTCAGTACACCCATGTTAGAAAAATAATCATTGTCTAAGAATCCTTTAACTTCTTCTACACGTTTATTAGTCTCTTTATACATAGTTGAATCTAACCACATTAACATTATTAACGCAGATACTCTATCAAAGTTTCCTTGAGGATTCCACATCACAAGCTCTGTTACTAATGCAGAAGAGTAAATAGTTTCATATACTTTAGTTTCTGATTTAATAGATATAGTTTCTTGTAACCAAGATTTAACCATATTACGTCCTTCTGAGTTTACAGCGCTTGATGCATTAATACCTTTAGAAGTATTTCCTGATTGTTTATATGTATCAGAGGATCTTAATTGATAAGGAGTGTCTGCAAGTAAATATGTACACTTATGCCTGTCAAAATAATTAAATAGACCTATAAGGTTTTTTTCGTACATACCTATAGCATTATAATATAATAAAAGCATTCTACATATTTCGTAAAAATCTTTTGCTTCATTACTTCTTCCTGTATATTCTGCTACTAATTGCCTAGTAAGTCTATTCATTATAAATATAGAAGGTAATGAGTCAGTAGTAGATTTGTCTTTATCTACGACATCTATTCCAGCTATGTATACATTTCTAGGAACTACTCCTTCTTCGTTTTTCTGAGGTTTAACCCATAACTCGACACATCCTTTTTTACCATCATTCTTATTTAATGGAAATTTTCTTATTGGTCTAAGATCTTGTATAGTACTAAACTCTACTTCATTGTTTTTATCAAAACTAAGAATGCCTTTAAAACTAGCATCTGTGTACTTCGAATATTTACCTCCTTCTATTTCTGCAAGTTGTTCTTTTAGTTGTAATGTAGGAAAGAATGCCCCTTCTAAAACTAAGAAAGCTTCTGAAGGCAACATTGGTCCATTAATTATTTCTGTCTGGTATACAGTAGGGTCTGGTGATTTTTTTGCAGTCTCTCTTTTATCTTCTATGTACAATCTAGATAATGCTTCATCTGTTATAAGGTTATCTCCTTTCTTAAATTCATTAAGTGTAAGAGAGTAGGGAACAAAATATCCTATAGTTCCTCTGTTCTCAAAATGATCTTCAAAAGTAACACAGTTATAATCGTCGGGATTCCTAAATATACTTTCTGCATATAATGCAGCCCTACCCGATACAAGTCCTCCTGTTCCTAAAGCCCATATAACAAGATTCTTTTTTGCCTTAGATGCTTGTGTTGCTTCAATTGCTCCCCAAGATTCTTTTATATTATACATAAAACCAACCTCATCTAATGCTACTAAGTTAGGTCGTGTACCGTTAGCTGCTAGGGGATTATCTTTAAATGTACGATGTCGCATTACGGATCCTGTACGTGTAGTTGCTTCTCTGTTAGCCATAAAAGAACCTGTATAAGATATCGATAAAGGCGATGGATAAAATTCATCTCCTAATTGAAAGCTTCCAGGAAGGAGCTCATAAGCAGTAGTAACTTTTTTCATAAGAGGTATTGAGTATTTAGTATCAATTGCTCCTATAATAGTATCTGAAGCTAAGAAGTTTTTACTTTTCTTTCTTGCTAGATAATCATCGTAATCTGTAGCACCGTCAAATAAAAAATTATGCTCTGCTATACCTGATGTAGCATATGATTTACCTCCACCCCTAGACTGTATACTAATAAAATGTTTTGCTGAGTTTTTATATAAGGGCTTACCTAAACCTTTACCATGGTTTTTTCGTAAGTATTCTCTTGCAGGAATATATTTCAATCGTTTTACTTCTTCTTTAGTAATACGTTTAAGTTTAATAGCTAATTCTTTTTCAGGTCCGTATTTCCTATCACATGTATATTCCGTGTCTTTAGTAAATCCTGAAAAACCTCTGCATTCCTCATAGATTAAAAATAGTTCCCAATCTATATCTCTTAAAAAAGGCAAACCAAATGCTTGTGATACAGAAGTTTCGTCTTCAAATTGTATGTTATGGAAGTTTACGTAATAATATAGCGGCCCAGGCATCCACTTACCTTGTTGCCAATAGCCTTCTATACATTTACGTTTTTCTGCTTTCCAAAATGATAATCTTTCATAATGTTCAAGTACAGGATGAAACTTAGGTATATCTGTTAGCTTAAAATTATTATTATTTATCATTTATACTTGGCCATTTATCTTTAGGACAAGAAGATTCTAAAGATCTTGTTTTAAACTTTAAAGAACATCCACATGCAGAACAACATTCTGTTATTAATGCAGCACAGTCTTTAGATTTAAACTCACAATTATCACATATAGTTTTTCTAGCTTCTGCTATTTCTTCTATATACTTTTCTTTAAGTAGCAAGTTTTTTATTCCTGATAAGATCTTTTTTCTGTTTTCCCAAATATTATCCATATTATATTTCTCCTGATTCAGTTAAAGATACTATACTTTTTCCTTTCTTTTTAATTTTATCTTCTTCGTAGTCTTTTTTAATTTTTTTATAATCATCAAACAGTTTAGCTGTATTAGCTAACATAGTATCTATTTCTTTTAAAATTTTTGTATCTACTTCTCCTATATACTGTACATTTAAAGCTTCTTTATATAATTTTTTAAGAGAATGATCTCTAAGTATCATAATCTCATTCCAACTAACTAAGGCCCTTTCTGCGTCTGATAATACTGTATTCTTAAATATATCTACAATATCTTGTAAGTCTTCCCATTTAAACTTAGGGTCTTTTAAAAAATCTTTAGCAATAGTATCTAGTTTATTAGGCAAGTTATAGAATCTAGACTCAGGATTGTATGCAAAATCAATAGCCCACATAGTACGTGAGCTAGTTTCTTTTTTCTTAGACTTATCTTTTGTATAAAAGTCTTTAAACTCTTTTATAATTTTTAAGTCTGGATACAGGTCCCAGAAATTATTTTCATATAAAGCTTTCATTTATTTTGTAATTTTTTAAGCTTGTCCCATAAATTTTCATATGGCAGTGCACATTTATATTGCACTCCTGCTAAAAATATAATTGACCCTCCTTTAGGATTTTTAGATAAAGCATCTACTTTATAAAATGTAGTTAAGTACTTATCTTTAGAATCGTTTATATGTACTTCAAGTGTTAGATTCATTTTTTTTCTTTTTGATGCAAAAATTCGCATGGTTTATCTTTCTTTTATTAGGAATAAATTTTCCAAAATTATCTATATGTATTGTAGGAAATTTACTTTCATCAAATAGTCCATCTGTTTTATGATCGCTACTTATTACTTCAGCTATTTTATTTCCTAATAGGTTCCATATTTCTTGAGCTTGAGAAATTTTAATGCCGTGTGTATCCGCAATTTTTTTTAAAATTTCTTTTTGCTTATTCATCAGGTATGTTAATAGTAAAGTCAAACTCTTCTTCTTCTATAACAGGTGCTTTAGTTGCATCGTGTTTATATTCTTTTGGTGGTTTGGCTTCTTTCTTTTTTTCTACTTTAATCTCTTCTATTGGTTTTTCTTCTTTAACAGGATTAGTTGTCATTACTAAATTTACTTCAATCCTATATCCATCTGAGTCAGGTTTATATTGCAGTTCAGGATGTAATACATTATTATCGTTTATTAAAGGTTTACCGAACATAGTCTTCTTACGCAACTTAGATATAATTACATTAAATTGTTTTTCTTGTATATCTAAATCTTCTCTGATTTCTTTTCTAACGTCAGTAGATAAAATAAACTTAGCGCGTTTATCTTCAGGCAAAGCTTCATATTCATTATTAAGACTAATTAATTCAGCAAGAACATTGCGTTCTTGTGGAGTCAAGTTTAACATAAAATTCATAAAAGCTAATATCTGACGATATATCTTTTTATTATTTGTTGGGAGCGATATTACCTTTCTTTGCTTCATCTATAATTTCTTTTTGCATTTCTTTATCTTGTGCTAAGATCTTTCCTACCTCATACCAAGTAACTAATGCTCCTTGTGTAAGAGTAGCTAGTACTTCTACAATAGCATGGTATTCCATATTCTTAGCATCAATGTTATTAGGCCTAGGAAGTCTAAATTGTTGTATAGTCTTTTCTCCATGTCCTAATTCTCCTACTACTATATCTACGTGCCATGCTTTAAGTATAAACTTGTCTTCCTGAATTTCTTCAGGATAAGATTTATATTTAAAAGTAAGTCCTTCTGCTGTTGATTTTTCTGAGGCTACCACAAAAGCTGTGGCTAATAATTCTTTAGCTATTGCTAATCGTTCTGCTGTCTTCATCTGTTAAATAACATTTTAAAATAATTTTGTCAGGGCCTAAGAACATTGTAGATGTAAAAATTTTACTGTGCTGTCTGCAATATTTTTTAAATCTTTTTTCTAAGACCCTAGACTTTGTAATAATCTCTCCAAGATCATCTGATTGCAATTCTCCAATCTCCATCAGTAATCCTCTAATAATAATTCTGATAATTTGTATTTACCTCGTGATACCTTAACAAGTAGCTCTCGTTTCCGCAGTGAGCTTAACATCTTTTCCAGTGCAGGACCAGATACAGACAACTCATTACAGACCATTTGTTTATTTACTTTATCACTATACCACACGTTTGTAGTATCAGGTATTTGTCTTATAATATAAAACAATGCATGAAAGCTTTTATCCTTTGATTTTAAAAGAATGCTGTCATTAGTATCTAGTGAAACACATATCATCTTAGAGCAAATATAATAATTTTATAATAACTAGCAATAATTATTTAGTTATTATAATATTTATACAAAAGGATGAAATACATTAAACACTTCTTTGTCTATGGTTTTACGTTTACGTGCTATGAATGGGTTAAGCATATAGATTACTCTTATCTCATCTCTTATTCTGCCTTTAAGTTGATAGATAACTCCTACTTTCATAAGCTTGTTAAGTAGTTTTAAGAACATTGCCTTAGAACTATAGCCTAAAAACTTTTGTAGTGATTGATTAGTGTGAGGCTGTGGTCCGTTGTATACTATGTTAAGAGGCGTTTTCAGATCAGTTGCCATCATAATCATAGAGTTTATTTCAGTTCTAGATAATTCAGTAGATAAATATCTTACAGTTTTAGAATCGAGAACTATATAATCGTCAGAAGTAATAATAACACATTCACCTTCTTCTGTTATATTCACAGACATCTTATCTTTACCTAATTCAGATGCTAGCATTTCTCCTGTTTCAGAGTTTACATACTTGCCTACATCAAATTGTTGCTTCTTAGTACTGCGCTTCTTAATTATTCTGTTTCCCATAGTGTAAAGATATTATAATTATATTACAATAACTAATACAAAAGTACTATTTTTAGTACCTATAGTGCCTTTTAGGTACTATTTTTAGTACCAGCATGTTTTGGCTGTGTGTCAGTAGTAGTCTATCTATTAGCTTATAATTTTATTTTTTACACTTATTCTTATTTAGTATCTTCTTTTCTAATTAGTAAATACCCCCCCTCTATAAAATTTTTATATGTGTGCATAAGATTTTGTAAGTGTGGTTACTACCACAGTCAACGACTCCCACTTGCTTTTGGCGGGGTAAGCGCACCCCCGTCCTTGAAACGCGCATTATTAAAATCATACACACTATGCCAAATTCTGCCCCTAAAACCATTATCTCTTTCGTTAAAGCATTTACTTGTACCGTACCTGTTTGGGTTGACGGCAAGAAAACCGAGGACACTGAGGAGCGTGTCAAAGCACTATTCGTTGCACGTCTCAAAGGTATTGCTCGCGGTACTTACGGTTCTTGCTTTATGGACACTGACGCTACCGTTGCTTCTGTTGAGCAAGACTGGTCTGCTGACGTGGACTACAGCGAGTACCTGCGCATGGAGCCTGTTGAGGGTTCCGACTTTAGCAAGGTCGTAGTCAAGTAGGCTACGGCCTACGGGTCTGCTTCTTCGGTTGATATAGTCTGTATAGAATACTCCTAATAACATCGGGTATGGGTATGTGTAAGTCTTCAAGCTTCATACCGAAAACTAACTGTATTCTGTACTATATGAGTAACACAAACTGCGCCACGCTTTTAGAGCGCAAGTTACGTAAATCCTACTAAAAAGGTCGTATACCTGCAACGTGATGCAGGTTTCTTATTGTTTTACTTAATACTCTTATAGTTATGAATGATTCTGTCATTATCTCTGGAGTGATTACTAACCTAGATTGGGTCAGTAATCCTAATGCTTAAAGCATTGATAAGCCATAGCATTTAATTGTTATGGCTTAATTTAATATCGTTGTGAGTGTGTACGGACAGTGGAAGACTGTAATAACTCTCTTTTAATACTTGTAGTATATGCCGAGTAAGCCTGATATAGTATCAGAGACTTTTACGTAGCAGTGCACTGTGGAAACAACGTCATCAGGAAATACTACACTTATTTGAGCAGTAAGATCATCTGTTAGGTTGGGTCAAAACAAGTTGAGGCCCTCATAACCAATACCTATTTACCCAAAGTTGGTTTTATTTATTTACCCACAACTGCATATGCTTTAACACTTCTTCGGAACGTGGACAAGTTGTCATCAACTACCACTAAAGTGATAGTAGCAATGCAGTTGTTTTAATGTTTTATTGTAATTACCTGT
>Ga0233415_10001236_pt1 | contig 11144 bp, 9 predicted proteins | sample Na_anoxic_12_MG_FD_188631 | JGI IMG/M metagenome (GOLD analysis project Ga0233415, IMG submission 188631) | Seawater microbial communities from Saanich Inlet, British Columbia, Canada - Na_anoxic_12_MG | ecosystem: Environmental > Aquatic > Marine > Inlet | place: Canada: British Columbia...
ATTATTTACAGGCTATGTTTGCAGTGGATGATACAAACTTAAGATTAACGACACAAGCAGCAACATCCTTTGCCCCTTCTGCGCCTAGTACATCTATAGAGATTATACAACTAAGCCAATGATACACGGAATACAATCTAAAGATGTTAATGATGCTTGGCAGTATGCTGAAGAGTTTTTAGAATGGCGAGAGGAAGTAGATGAACTACTACATAGATTTGGTAGAAAAGGGTGGGGTAATTACCTCAAAGATATTAATTATAATGAACAAGTAAGAATGTTCTCAAAAGAAATTGTGTAAACAGTTTCACACAAGGAGTCAATTATGGCAGAAGTAACAACAATCGAACCGTGGTCAGGTGTAAAGCCCTATATAACAGAAGGATATGCAGAAGCCAGTAACTTATATGACAACTACCAACCGACTTATTATGGTGGTGAAACACAGGCTGGATTTAGTCCTGACCAAGCTGCTGCACAAGCAGGTATAAGAGATTGGGCTACTACAGGCTCACCTACAGTGATGAACCAAGCAATGGACGCTTATGGTTATGGTACTGGTTCATCAATATTAGATGTAGCTAATAACCCATACGTAACAGCTATGGCACAGGCAGCTGCAGACAGAGCATACAGTGGTCTAGGTTCTCAGTTCGCAAACATCAGAGGTGGCTCTCTTCAGTCAGGTGGTTATGGTGGTGGTAGACAAGGTATTGCAGAAGGCAACGCACTTGCTGGTGCATATGACTCTGCTAACAGAGCTTCTGCAGACATCTATGGTAACGCATATAGTCAAGGTCTAGGACATCAAGCCAGTGTGCTTGGTATGACTGGTGATATTATGAATGCTGGATTCAAACCATACAACGAACTTAATAAGTCAGGTGCTATACAGCAAGACAGAGAACAACAACTGTTAAAGGATGCACAAGCTAAGCATAACTGGGAACAGGAGCAGCCATACCAACGCTTAGGTAACTATATGGACATCATTACAGGTGGTGGTTCTGGTGGTGGTGGTGGTGGTTATGGTGATACTACTGCACCTGGACAGGATTGGATGGGTAAGGTAGGTGAAGGTATTAAGTTATATGAGGGTTTATCTAACATCTTTGACTGGTAACAACACTATGGTAATACAACAGAACGTAGGATTATTAGGTGGAACGCTTCCAATAGTAAATACTACTGGTGCTACTACTAATGTAGGACCTTTTACTGGACAATCAGTAGTCAATCCAACACCAACTTATGAAGGGGGTGTTAGGTTAGGTGGTGGTCTATTAGATATACCTGGTATAAATCACGGTGGTACTCCTTTATTATCTTATGGTAACAGAGATTATCAGTATGGTTCAGCACCACTATACAACAGTCCTGCTGACTACTCTATCTGGGGTACACCAGTAGGTGCACCAGGAGCTAGTATGCCACCTGGAACAGCTCCTGACTTTGGAGGATTCGTTCCTGGTAAAGTTACTCCTAATGTACCTGATGTAGTTGGTGCTGCTCCTGTCGTACCTGGTGATGGTGGTGGTGACAACTCTTATGCACCAATAGAGTCTAGCCCTGATACTGATTGGACTAACCCTGATGACTGGGTCACAGGTAACATTGCACCAGGTGACGCACTTCTATTGAATATGCTTGTTCCTGGTATGGGTACGGTTGCTCAAGTTCTTCAAGGACTAGTAGCTAGAACCAATCCATTTACAGGGGAAATTAGTTATACAAGACTTCCGTGGTATGATGGTTCTGCTGGTGGTGGTTATGGTTATACTAAAGATGATATTAGTGGTGGTTGGGACGAGAGTTTTGATGACTATAACACAGGTGATTTATGGGCTAAAGACTCATCACTTAAACAAATAGCAGCTGACATATTAGGTTGGGGCACAGCAACTTCTGAGCTAACGCCTGAAGAATCTGCAGCTATGGATGAAGGATGGATTAAAGGTCCTTGGGAAGGAACAGATGTATATAATGCTTCTCTTGAGGGATATAGAGAAGAAGAGAGACTTAATATTGAAGCGGCAGAGCTTGAGGCTGAGTTAGAGGCAGATAATGCCGCTGAAGCACAGGCTGCACTTGAGCAACAAACACTAATTGATAATATTGTAGGCTCAGCAGCTACGTATGATGCAGAGGGCAACCTAGTATCAGAGGCTACAGGAATTAATGCGCTTATTGCGGACAGTGCAGATGCTACAGAGCTGACAATAAGTGAGTTAATGGATGCTATGTCAGACACTATTAGTGGTAATCAAACACTAACTGACAAACAAATGAGTACAATATCTGATGCTATGGATGAGATTTCACTATCTATTGGTGATAATGAGAAGCTTACAATACAGCAACAGTCTGACTTATTAGCAGAGTTTGAAGAATTATCAAATGACCTATTTGGAGCTGATGCTATATACGATACGGAGGGTGTCTTAATATCAGATGCCACCGCTGGTGTCCTCTCCTCTATGCAAGAGTCTATAGAGAGTAATCAGCTCACTACTGCAGACCTTGATGCCTTAGGTATTACTATTACTGATGACCAGATTACCGCAGCAGACCTAACTACCTTAACTGAAAACATCTCAGAAGGTATGGTTACTGTAACGGATTTGGAAGATGTAGGTTTAGACATTAAGGACTTCTTAGTGGGTACTCCTATTGAGACGGATGCTGAAGGTAACATCATAACTGAGGCTACTGTAGGTGCTTTAGATGAGCTAGGTATGTCAGTACTTGATAACTCTATTACAGCTGACGATATTCTTGAGCTACAGCTGAACATCCTAGACGGTATAATTACCGTAGATGATTTGGCAGCTGTAGGTTTAGACATTAAGGACTTCTTAGTAGGCACGGATGCTGTCTTAGATGCTGAGGGTAATGTAGTTACAGAAGCTACTACAGGTGTCTTAGATAATATGTTGACACAAGAACAGCTAGATGCTTTAGGTATTACTGTTACTGATGCTATGTTAACAGAGGCTCAACTAGAAACCTTAACTAATAACATCATTGGTGCTGAGGCAGTCTTTGATGAGGAAGGTAACTTAATAACAGAGGGTACTGGTCTTACAGGCATTATTAATACTGAATTTGATTCTTCAGCAGAAGGTCTTGAAGGCTGGATGACTGAATTAGAAACATTATCTTCAACAAATCAGGACTTAACTGATACACAATTAACTAACATTACTGATGCTATTGATGAGATGTCATTAGCTATTGGTGACAATGCTGACTTAGATATTCAAGAACAAGCAGATATGCTGGCTCAGTTAGAGTCACTATCTAACACCTTCGCACACCCACTAGCTGATTACTTTGATGCTGAGGGATACAACGTATTGGGTGAGGATAGTGAAGGGTATGATAGAGAAGGATACAATAACGGGTATGATAGAGAGGGTTATAACGCACAAGGATATGACTACTCAGGATATGACTCTGCTGGATATGATTCCTTTGGTCTTGATAGTGATGGATTTGATGCTGATGGATATGATGAGCTAGGGTTTGACCTTGGTGGTTATGATTCATTTGGTTATGACATTAATGGTTATGACACTTCTGGCTTTGATGCTAGTGGTTATAATGTTAGTGGTTATGACTCCACTGGTTATGATTCATTTGGTTATGATAAATATGGATATGACAACACTGGATTTGATGCTGATGGATATGATGAACTAGGATTTGACCTTGGTGGTTATGATTCATTTGGTTATGACATTAATGGTTATGACACTTCTGGATATGATGCCTCTGGATTGAATCCTATTGGTAATACAGAGTCTCAACAGACTAGTGCTGACAGTGTATCAAGTGGTTCATCTAGTGTTAATGGTTCTGACTTTGCTTCTGTAGATGAAGCAACAGCAGTAGCTAACCACGGATTTGGTTCAGATGAACACTTTGCTGCTATAGATGCTGCTGCTGATGCAGGTGGTGACTCTGGTGGTGGTTCTGATGACAATAGTGGTGGTTATGGTGACTCTGACTCTGCTACAGATATGGATGCAGATTCAGGTTGGTCAGGTGCTGACAGTGACTTTGATGATAGTTCAGGTGGTGACTCTGGTGGTGGCGATGACTCAGGTTGTTTCATAGCAGACACTTTAGTTACAGACTCCACTGGTAAAGATAAAGCTATATCTGAATATAAGATAGGTGATAGTGTTATGTCTATAGATGGCAAGACAGCCAACAAAGTTAAATATATTGAAGTTATGTCTTGGGATGATGAATATGAACTGTATTCCCCAACAACAAAGCTCAAGCCATTCATTACTAAGAATCATCCTATTAAGGTTGAAGGTAAATGGGTCAGTGCTGATTTAGATTATACAGAAAGAAACCACCCTTGGATTGATGCTGTAGATATTGATACACCTGTCATTAAGAAAGGTAAAGGTATTGTAGTTTACAACTTATGGGTTGATGGTGACAATACATATACTGTAAATGGCTATGACACAGAGACATTAATAGGTGATGGTGGTGTTGTCAGACAAGGACTAGAGTATGGTAATATTAATATGGAAGATTTTAAGAACATTATAAAAAGCTCATTGTCTTCCACACCTGAAGTTACATATGGTATGCACATTCTTAATATGGCTCTTGCCTTCATTACAAATAAAAAGGCTAATGGGTTTATACTAGATGTAGTATTAGGTAAAAGGAAATTTATACCACTTGATTTATTAATATACTCGGTAGGTAAAACAGCTATACTACTTAAAAACAAAGATACACAAATGAAACTAACTAACAAACTAATACCTCAAAGGAGATAAGTAAAATGGACCAAGAATTAATTAAGCTTGCACAACAAATTATGCAGCAGAACCCTGGGATGACACCTCAACAAGCACTACAAGAAGCAAAGAGAATGTCCGCAGGAGAACGCTCTGAAGACTTCACTGGTGGTCAAGCTAGAGAAGCAGGAAGATTAGGTCATATGGCTCAACAACAGTATGCAGCTAAACAAGCACAGCAACAACAGCAGAGACAGCTTGGTTTACTAGGTGGTAATCAACAGATGCCACAAAGACAATCACAACAGCCTGGTTTACTAGGTGGCAATCAACAGATGCCACAAAGACAAGCACCTCATCCAGGTATTCAACGCCCACCAACACCAGGACTAAGGGGTGGTAAAGATGCAGCTTGGTGTGCTCAAATGGGTGGAACAATACAAGGTGGTTCTTGCGTAATTAGTTTACAATTTTAGGAGATAGATATGCCTTGTTATTTTAATGGTCAAATCACTGGAGACGATAGGGTCTCTTGTTCTGCAACACCAGGTAAAATCTGGCAGTCTGAACCCTCACTAATGTATGCCCCAACTACGGGACAAGGTGTTCCTATGGCAGGAACTACTGAAGCACCTATGCAGAACTTAACAGCATATATGATTCCAGGTGCTGGTCCTGCTAAACAGGTGGCAACTAAGGCTCTTCCATATGTTAAGAAAGGGGTACAAAGCTTATTTACTAAGCCTGGTGTAGTTCAAAAGACTATACCAAAGATGAAGCAAATGGCTGATGGTACTGTGAAGCAGATAGGAACTAAGACAGTGGATAAGGCAGGTAGAGTAATGTCTGTACCTAGAGCTTCTGCTACTGCTATTGGTGCAGCTGGGTTATATGATAATGCTGTTTCACCTAATCCATATGGTGGTGCTGGTCCTGTTACGGACAGGCAGGTAGTTAACAGACAGGATGCTCCTAACATATTCAATCAAGGAGCAGCAGGTCAGCCACCTTCTCCACCTCCTCCACCTGCTAGTAGTTACTGGAGTGACACCTGGGACAGAGCTAGAGCACCTGCTGCTGGTGGTTCTGGTGCGTGGGACACAAACCTATACCGCCTTGGTGAGCAGATGTCACATATGGGCACACCTCTTTCTAAGAGAGGCAAAGGACCAAGTGATAGGTGGACTACTGCCAGTGCAGCTAGTGCTAAGGCTGCAGGAACAGCTGCTGGTACACTTACTAAGAATCAGAGAGACTCTTACAATAAAATGATTCCTAATAAGGATACACTTATTAAGATGTTCCTTAAGAAGAAGAAGGGTATCTTCAGTGACAGTAAACCTGGTACCCCTGAGTATGCAGTTGCTGCATCACAGGCTGCTAGGTATGCAGAGATTGGGCATCAATTAATTATAGATGGTATTGAGCCAACATCTGCTAATATTGAGAAGAGAAGAAAAGAATTAAAGGATAAAAAGAAATAGATGGGATACTTTTGGGAAGAGGATAAAGAAGAAGATGAGAGTTTTGATTTCTCAAATGCTGACTTCGGTGCAGCTGATGATGATGTAAGTTTCGACTTCTCTGACAGTGCCTTTGGTACACAGGAGATGACTCCTGTTGAGTCCTCTATTGAGAGAATGCAGAAGTCATATGGTTCTTTTGCTGCTGATTACCTGCCTGATATATTAGGTGGTGATTATGTTCCTGATGAATTAAAAGGATGGGGTGAGGTAACTCAGGCTGAGTCACAAGAGAGACTGAATGCTTATCGTTCTAAATACCTACCTGATATTACAGATGAAGAGTGGCAGAATGTACTTCCTTCTGTATGGGAGAAGGTACAAGAGAACGCTGCTGTTACTGGTACCCAGTTAGCTGGTGCTACTGTTGGTGGTAGATTGTTCTCTATCCCTACTGTACCTACTAAAGTAGCTGGTGGTGTTATTCTTGCAGGTACTGCTTTATCATCTATCCCTCCTATTATGGATGAGGTTATATCAGAGCACGCTCAGATTGCTGGTATCTCTGTTGATGATATGACAAGAGAGCAAAGGTTTAACGCTTATTGGACAGCTAGTGAGAACTGGTTGTTTGAAAATCTAACACCTGCTCGTTGGGCTAAGATATCTAGTAAGGGTACACCTATGCCTAAGAATGCTAGAGAGATGGAGACACATCTCAATACTGTAGAGAAAGAAGGTATCCTTACTCAAATGAATAAGGCTGGTAAAGAAGCCTTGAAGTCTGGTGCTACCAGTGGTACTGAGGAAGTTATTCAGAAGGCTAATGTTGCACGTACATCTGCTAAGGGTATGGATGCATTTGATGCTGGTGAGTATATTACTGAAGGTGTTGTTGGTGCTGCTGTAGGTACTGGTGCTGGTGTTGTTCCTGGTACATCTGTTGCCCGTTCTCATAATAAAATAATTAACCAGGGTACCAAATACCTTGAGCAATTAAATCAACAGAATCTATTACAAGCAGGTGCTGATTATCAGGCTGCTATGAATGTTGGTCCTAACTTACCTGGCTTTGATGTTATCCCTGAGAGCTACGAGGTACCTACTTTAGAGAAGAGTACCCTCCAGAATTTAGGTGGTCTTGCTTATGAGAAACTACTGGGTAGGTCTACTAATATCTTTGAGGATATGTTATCTCGGGCTAAGACAGGTAAGGAAGCTAGTACAATTCATAATGACATCTTCAGTATGTTTGGTGATGTAGAGACAGGCTCTGGTCTAGCACAAGAAGGTAGCTCATTCAATACAACCAAGCACAGTAAGCTAGGCGAGTATGCTACTGACTTTGCTAAGATACAACAGAAGTGGGCTAAGATGTTCTTCCCTGGCTTTGGTGAGATGGGTAGTAAGATTAACCCTTTAATTGACCAATACATTAGAGCTAGGTTGGAAGGTAAATCAACAAGTGAGATAGGTATTAATTCTATCCTTAACTCAAAACAAGTTAAAGAATTAGATGCTGATGCTGTACAGTTAAGAAAGATATACAATAAGGTACATAAAGATTTATCCAGTATCTTAGGTGAGTCAGACTTGAAGTTTGGTTTCACTAAGAACTACCTTACTCGTGGTATTGATATTAAAGCTATTGAGAAAGACAAGGAAGGTTTCATTAATGACCTTGTTAATAATGTTGGTGTACTGCCTAAAGGTAAGTCAGAAGAGACTGCCACTATGGAAGACAGGTATGCTGAAGCAGAAAGAATTTATAATGATATACTGAATGGTAAAGACCCAGCAGTAATGTCATCAGAACAAATCAGAAGGTCAAAGACCAGGAAGGGGGAGACTCGTAAAGGCTTTGAGAAACACAGAGACTTACGTTGGGATGCATTAGATGATAAGTATCGTAAGTCAGGTGCCTTTGAATCTATGCAGGATTACCTAACCCGAGCTGCTACAAGGGCTGCATCTGCCCAAGTGTTTGGCGGTAACAGAGCAGAGAAGCTAGCCTCTGCAGTAGATAAGTCTATTAAGTCTGGTGTTATGACAACAGATGAAGCACAGACTGTATGGGATATGTATGATGCTGAGCATAATATTTATAAGAGACCTAAGAATGAAAGAGAGAGAGCAGGCCAGAAAGCATCAAGAGGGTTATCATCTGTAACTGCAGTCAGCTTACTGGGACTGGCTACCATATCTTCGATTACAGAGCCCGCTTGGATATCAGGCAGGGTTGGCCTGGCTAATATGTTAAAGGCCACTCCTACCGTAGCTACGCACGTCCTGAAGGGTATTGTTCGTACACTCTATAGCCGTCAAGGTAAAGAGGCTAATGCTTCATTTGGTAGAGACCTGCTGAATGTTATGGGTATGGCTATCAACCCTCAGGTTAATGAGAGAGTTGAGATGTTAATGACTGGTGATGTTACACCATCTATGACAGCTTGGTTCAGAAGCCCAGGTGGTTTGTTCTTAACACAGTACACAAACTTTGTACGAGTATGGACAGCAGTGGCTGGTCTTAAGATGATTCAATCACAAGCTAATAAAGTAAACTCACTTAAAGGTACCAAACTAGCTGCACTTACTAGGGAGCTTAAGGAGAATGGTATGTCTATTGAAGACTTTAAACAGATGATACGTCTAGGTAAAGGTACAATAGATATTATGAATGATGAGTTCTTAAACTCACGCTTTACAAAATCTAATGGTACTCAAGTTTCTGTGAGAGATTTACTAGTGCCTTGGGTACGTAAGATTACAACTGATGTGGCACTAGAACCACACGTTGGTAACCGTCCTTTATGGATGTCTAACCCTAACCTTCAGTTAATATCACAGCTTAAGTCATTCCCTGTTCTGTTTGGTAATACTGTTATGAAGAGAACGATGAGACAATTAAATCCTAAGACCTGTACTCCTCAGATAGTAGGAGCTGTTGGGGCAATAGGTTCAGCAGCTACAGCTATTGCCCTAGCCTCCTTAGCTATTGCTTTGAAGGATGCTATTAGGGGTAATGAAGAAGAGATGAAATGGTATGAGCCTATTGGTGCTATGGGTATTCCTTATGCAGGTACACAATCCCTACAGCAGTTAGTTACCCCAGCTGGTGCTACTGTTGTTGATAGTTGGATACGTACACCTTTCCAAGATGAGGGTTCAACAGCTGAGAACATATTAGATTTATTAACCAGAGCTACTATTGGTACAATATTTGCGGAGCAATTAGATGAGTAAATGTTTAAAAGGTATTCCTTTTTATAATGATAAGATTACTGACAGCGGGCAGGAGGATATTATGGAAAAGGAATTGGATAAGGTAAATACAACAGGCAAAGGTCTAGGTTCTCTTAGCCCGATGCTTCCTACTATCAATCAATCAATTACTCAAGTAACTGAAGAGCTTAACTTACCACAGCCCAAGGAGATTGGTACAGTCACAGAGGCACAACGTAAGAAAGACCCTGGTATCTATGCTAATATGAGTAAGAATAAACTGTCCTTTGATGTTAATAATATAAAGATTAAATATTATACAAAAGAACTGGATAATGTAATAGCATTAGCTGAGGGTAATGTATCTAAAATTAATAGGTACCTATCTGGTGAGCCTATGACAAAACCTGTTTACAATTTATTTGCTGGCTTATATAGTACAAAAGAATTACAAATACTGGCACACCTGTACCACGAGATGGGGCATCACCTGGTTAATTATTATAAGAATCCTTATGGTAAGATATCCAGATTAAAGAAAGCAATAGATAATATAGATGTAGAAACAGAGAAGCCCCGCACTAGAAGTTTACGAGCAGGCAAAGATTCTAACGAATGGTTTGCTGAGAACTTCTCTTACTGGGCTATGAATAAGTATCAAGGTGTGGCTCCGATTGGAGCCCCGAGGTCTTTGTTAGATACCAGGTTTATGAATCTTATAAGACAGATTCTAGATGGGAGTCTGTAACATCTATATAACCTACCTTCTTGGTTCTCTTATAAGTACCTGCGAAGTCAGTGTTACTAGGTAGATACTTATTCTCCCAGTTAAAGTTGTAGTCCTGTTGACACAACTTACTGATATTAAATACATACACACCCTTAGGGGTAGACACACAATAAAGGAACTCCTTACCTGTCTTGTCTGCTTCCTCCTTCACGCAATCTAACTTATCATACTCAATCATTTGTGTATCATAGTGTGCACGTCTACACTTTAATTCAGCTAGGTACTGGGCTGAGGTTGCATCCCATCTACAGAACTTATCTTTCTTTGTAGATTCTAACCCCAGTTTAAACTCTGTGTTTAACTGTTCTAATAATTCCTTCTCATTCATTCTATATTCTCCACATCAAATTTAATGTACCCTTCTTTAGCCCAGAACTTTCTGGCTCTTATCATAACAATCTGTTTATCATTCTCATAGTAATGACTCTCTAATGAATCAAGTGCAGCCTTAATATAATTATCAATATCTGCATTGTTATCACAGTACTGTTTATTCTTTTCTTCTTTCTTTTTATTTGACCAAGACTTAGCCATTTGAACGTGGAAGTCTAACCGTACAAATAAGGTACCAGTATGTACATCTTTCTTGTGATGCTGTAGTAATTGTTTGAAGTCATCCCTAAAGGTTTGGTACTTCTTAGGAAAGAAGGTTGCCCATCTGGTTACCCTGGCCCTACTGGCTGGTACTGGTGATATATTAAATCTAATCATTTAATTGCTCCCCCGTGTGCACCACCGCTACAAGTCTTAAAGCTAGGGGCAGACATAATCTTCTTAGTATCTTTAGAGGTACACTTAGGGCACCTACCACTCTTCTTACGGTGTTCTATTGTATTACTCTTAGTGTAGTGGTGCTCACATTTGTTGCACATATAGTCGTATATCACATCCCCTCCTTGT
>Ga0233415_10001237_pt1 | contig 11143 bp, 12 predicted proteins | sample Na_anoxic_12_MG_FD_188631 | JGI IMG/M metagenome (GOLD analysis project Ga0233415, IMG submission 188631) | Seawater microbial communities from Saanich Inlet, British Columbia, Canada - Na_anoxic_12_MG | ecosystem: Environmental > Aquatic > Marine > Inlet | place: Canada: British Columbia...
CAAGACATCCTGAAATCGTAAGTTTGTTATGATTGAAAAAATATGCATGCTCGATTATCCAAGATTTTAAAAAAACTTTATCAATGCTAACTAATGTATTGTCGTAGGTATCATATGTTTTTATCCTAACAAAGGTAATGTACTAAATAAAAGCATTTCAATGATTTGATCACATTTTATGCATTCGTAATATAGAAATACATCTATGCATCTACCAGTGAAGTCCGGGACGTTGTTGACTAAGTTGAATAACTCTAAATGGTAATAAAAGAATATGTTTGGGCAGGAAAGATGAAAAGGGAGCCATTGCCAATCAAAAGGAGGCTGGTTAAAAGGGATAGTAGGTTCCAAAACAACTAAAAAGTGAACGTTGCTCTGAATTTGAGGCTTAAATCTTTATTCTTTCCACAATCACATCCTCCCCAAAGAATTCAGGGCAGCCCGTCATAAAGACGGCGGACAAGCCCTCAATCCATTGACAACCGCCCTTAAAACTGATTCTAATAAGCCTATACACTTGGGAATTCTAAAAAAAATACAATATTGGGCGATACAGTAATTTTTCTGCATAGTAATTGTTCAATTAATATATTTTATTGGTTGATAGAAGGTATATATTAAGTATAATAACTATATTATAATGGAATTTGAGTTCGATAACTATAAAAAGAAAGAAAACAAGAAAAGGCATGGGATCGATTTTGATGAAGCCCAAATGTTATGGGATGATTCTGATCTAATTGAAGTCCCTGTTAGAACTATTGACGAACCAAGGTTTCTTGTGATTGGTAAAATTGCCAATAAATATTGGTCCTGGATCATCACCTATCGCGGTGAAAAAATCAGGATCATTTCAGTGCGCCGATCCCGTAAGGAGGAGGTAGAAATTTATGAAAGCTAATGAATTGGATAAGAAGTTTGATGAAGGCGAAGATATTTCGGAATTGCTCGATCTTTCACAAGCAAGAAGACCTGGACAGGAACAGAAAAGGGTCAATGTAGATTTTCCTATTTGGATGATTCACCATTTAGACAAGGAAGCCAGGCGGCTTGGTGTACCCAGGCAATCCATTATTAAGATCTGGATTGCTGAAAGATTAAAAAAGGTTTCGGCGGGAACTTGATTCGAACAACGCCTTAACCTATGAGGAAGCGAGACGTCCATGTGAATAGGGTGATTTTTTAAGAACATTTGAGATCTTCCATCATGGATTGAATTAACATAATCACATGCAACAACCTCCTAATGTAACTATTTTTGAAATATAATTATATTACCGTGTCATTGAAATATTGGTGAGTTTTTTCTTATGCTTTTAACTGGTTGGCTGGATTCGATATTTTGTTCATTTATCCTATGGAATGTGGCCGGGAAAGAAAATCAGAGGCTGATTGAAAAAATCAGCCTCTGATTTATTGATCTTTAATGGTAGGCACGATGGGATTTGAACCCATGACCTCTACCGTGTCAAGGTAGCGCTCTCCCCCTGAGCTACGCGCCTTCTTACAAGGTATCTATCAATCTTGCTGTTGGCATGTCAAGCAAAATTAGTTTTCTCATCCTGTGTTAAAATCACCAACCCGATCCTAATATATTGAAGTCCTGAGGCTATGGTGAACCCAGCCGTTATCCAGAAGGCATACATTTTAATAGGTTCTATATTTAGATAACTATTTGATAATATCATGAGAATAGTGGCTATTTGTAGACATGTTGTTGATTTACTCAAAAGGGAAGGGTGCACTTTTACTGGATGCCGGTTTAGACAAAGCACCAGAACTCCAAGCAAAATAATCACATCCCGGCTTATAATTAAAACAGCCAGCCAGGGAGGAATCATTTTCAATATAGCTAAGGTTATGTAGGCAGCTATAAGGAGGATTTTATCGGCTAAAGGATCAAGGTAGGCTCCCAGATCACTTTTTTTATGGAAAACTCTAGCTATAAAGCCATCCAGGGCATCACTGATACTGGCGATAACAAAAATTATAAGAGAGCCTAAGGTTCTGTCATTGATTATATATATTACAAAAATCGGAACAAGGAGGACCCTTAAGATAGTAATTAAATTTGGAATAGTCATCTGATAACCAATGTAAATCCTTGCTCACTTAACTCATTAATCTCAAATGAGAATGGACTTTTTGAATGATTCAGTACTTTTATGGCCAATCCCTTTGGATCTCCTTTTACATCAACAGACACCTTTGCTGAGTCTTTCTCCAACCTTCTTTCTAATACTGATTTTATTTCTGGAAAATTTGTTTTCAAGAATTCTTTAAAATTCAGAAAATCTCTAAAGTCCTTGAAACCCTTTATTGTTATAATAATTTGATTAAGGGCCTCTTGAGTAGGCTGAGCGCCATCAATTATATAGGAAACCATATCATTTGCCCAACTACTAATAGCTAACTCTATCGCACTCTGATCATCTGTGATGCTACCATTCAGTGTCCTTTCCCTATAACCCTGAGCAAGTACTGTACCGTCTATAACTTTTATAGCCTTGAAAAATACTGATGCCTTTGGTTTGCTATATAGATTTGCTTCACCTGCTATTACTACCTGGGCAGATAAAAGTCGACCCCATTTGGCTGCTGCTTCATTGGTCAAGTTTAAATGTAGCATGCTCTCATCGTAACTTTCTTCAGGAGAGAAAAAAGATCTGTTGATAACCCTGAAGCCTTTATTTTCAAAGATCTGACTGAAAAATAACTCCGTCTGGGTAAGCGACGTTTGATTAGTAGGGTCACCCCACCAATAGATAGCTGAAGAGCCTTCTCTCTTCTCTGAAACGAGTAAAAGAACATCAATCTGCGTAGCATCAACGTCGCGCAATTCTATTTTTTCGAGCTTTCTCTCCAATATCGCTTTATTTACCCGAACCTTCATTAATACCCTAACGTATCTATCAGTGCTAAATTCAGAAATTATTTGATAATCCTGTATCTCCTCCTTTGTTTTTGATAGAATTTCTTCATCCAATCGTTGAAAACTATTTGCCATATCCTGGGATTTCAGTCTTTGAATAACATATTCCTCAACCGCCTTTAAAAATGCTTGGGATATTGCCTTATTTCGAGCGCGGGCGACATTTTCATTAATAATTATTCCTGTTCCTGTCACTATTCTCTCATCAATCATCGTGTCTTGTGTCTCTTGGGCTAAAGAATCCTTAACAAAGAAATTTATAGGCAGAGACAGAAGAGAAAAAAAAAAAACAGAGGTATAAAAAATGTAGTATAGTATTAACAAAATAGGGCGGCCTATCACGCCCCCCTCTATTTTTAGTATTCTTAATCTGATTCATCACATATCCTGTAAGCTTTAACAGGTTCAGACCTTCCCGCCGGACGACAAGCGGAGTTTTAGTGAACCCTACCCGCCAGATGTATGGCGGTCTAGAATCCCCCGATAAATCGGGGGGAACCCTTAAAAGATCTTTAGATCCTCCTTCACTCTTCTTATAATTAACAAGGCATCTGCACCTGAAACACTACCCATAGGATTAAAAATATTTTGCCTAAGACCCCTTTCTGCCTCAATAATACCTCTGGTAGTGCATACCATGATTGCATTAAAGTATGGTAAATCATTCCTAACATCAGCAAACGGGGACACACTTCCTATATACTTGGTGTCTAAAGAGGGGTCATTAGAAATGGTGCTAATCACACCTGCAATCATCATAGCATAGCTTGCCCTGGTGATAAATTCGTTCGGGGCAAACGTTCCATTTGGAAAAGCACCCAACCCCTTTATTTTTAAGGCAACCACTGTCTGAACATCAGTCCTGAGTGGATGATCAACTACATCAGCTGGAACTGGCATCTGATATGCTGAAGAACTCTGCCCTGGTGATTTAAAGGATGTATCAAACTTTTTTGGCCTGAACTTTTCATAGATTTTATCCAGCTTCATTTCCTGAATGAAAAGGGCAGCAACATCGACCCTTTTTACCTTTTTCAGGAGGGCAACCTTTTTCCCTATTGTTGTTCCTGGCATCGCCCTTTCTATTTTTTGAACGAGTTTCAGTTCATAATCTGCCTTGTCTACAAAAGTTGTGTTGATTTCCAGGACTTTTTTGAATTGCTCTGCCGCATCGCTGAATTTATAGGTCTCTTTATAGGCTAAACCCATATAAAAATAGGGATCAGGCCACTCTTTGTGTATCTTTTTAAGAATCTTATTTGCCTTTTTAAAATTATCCTCCACATCGTCTAACCACTCTTTATTCCTCTGCTGGGTATACAAGCGCATATACCCTATATACACCCGTGCCACTTCATCCTTACTTTTGGCCAGTTTCTTTGCTTTGGACATATTATTGAAAGCTGGCTTGAACTCTCCTTTATACGCAAAAACCAAACCCAATCCCCTGTAATCTGGAGCATATTTATGGTCAAGTTCTTTGGCCAGATTAAATTCCCTTTCGGCATCTGATAGCTTGCCAATTTCCAGCAATTTCATACCGGTAAAAACATGGTGTTCCGGGGTGTCGAGAGTACTTACCGGGGCCCTTGCCTTAGGAGCGCACCCACCTATTGTAAGAATAAAAGAAAAAACCCACAAAAACACAAAAGATACACATCGATAATTACAAAACTTCATATACTAGCCTCATAAATTTCTTGGAGGGGATTCGCCTTCAAAGTTAAGCCATATTTTATATACTCCCCTATTTGATGGTCTCGTAAAAAGTCGGATTTCCCCTCCCCTGGTGGGAGGGGATAAAGGGGAGGGGGACATAACTGGCTGAAATAGCATTGTTTTCACCCTCACCCCTACCCTCTCCCATCAAGGGAGAGGGAGTTTTTTGACTTTTTACGAGTGCATCCCTATTTGATAAGCAAATTTTAAGCACTGAGCTATAAAAGATTTAGAAATCTTGTCCAAAGGTTATGTGGCTGTTTCTAGAAATGCCATTACCTTGCTGATTATGCCTGACTTACCCTCTGGATTTACAAAAATTATGTCAGGCTCAGCTCTCAGCCATGTAAGCTGTCTTTTTGCATACCGCCTTGTATCCCGCTGAATAAGCCTGGTTGTCTCATTAAAATCCCATTTACCGTGGAGATACCCTACTATATGCCTATAACCAATGGCCTGCATCGACTTAAGTTTTAAATTATATCCCATTTGAAGAAGCAATTCAACCTCATTAATAAAACCTGAATCTATCATAGATATGGTTCGTCTGTTAATTCTACTGTAGAGAATGTGCCTGTCAACATGGAGGCAAAGATTGAGTGGAGAAAATCTCTTATTAGAAAAACCATGCTTTCTGGTAAGCTTAGAGAATTGGTATCCGGTGAGATGGATTACTTCTAACGCCCTTATAATCCTTACTTTATCCATTGGGTGTATTCTGTCTGCTGCATTCCTATCAAGCCTTGATAATCTTTGGTGAAGAAAATATGGCCCTTCCTTTTCACATTCCTCCCATAAGTTCTGCCTTAATTCTAAATCTGATGGAGGACAATTAAAAAGGCCACCTAAAAGTGCTCTGACATAGAGCCCTGTCCCACCAACCACAATGATAGGTATTTTCTTAGAATGAAGATCCTTGATTATCGGAAGGGCATGAACGAGAAATAATGCAGCATTAAATTCCTGATCTGGATTAATAATGTCTATGAGGTGATGAGGAATTCCTTTTCTCTCAGATATAGTAAGTTTCGCTGTACCTATATCCATTCCCCGGTAAACTTGCATAGAATCAGCATTTATTATTTCACCATCCAAGATTAAAGCTAACTCAACAGCTAAAGCGCTTTTTCCTGAACAGGTTGGTCCGCTTATAATAATTAATTTGGGGGAATCATCTACCATCGGTAAATTGATACTTGATACTTCTTGCTGCCTGCTCCTTTATGTATACCAGTTGCTTTTCTCAAGTTTCAAGTTTTAAACCCTTAATACCTCACATCCTTCAAATATAGTCCGCCTGGTGGGGCCATAACCCCAGCTTCCTGCCGGTCTTTCGAGGCCAATATCTCCATAAAACGGGCGGTATTGATTTCACCAAGGCCTGCTTGAACAATTGTTCCCATGATATTTCTTACCATATGTCTTAAAAATCCATTTGCCTCAAAATTAAAGCTCAAGAGATTGCTATCTTGGATGTGAAGCACTGCCTGAATCATGTTTCTTACTGGATTAATCTTCCCATCTCCAGCAGAATAAAAGGAAGAAAAATCATGGATTTCCTTCACAACCTCCAGACATCTCTTCATAGCATGCAAGTCAAGTAACCGCGATATATGCCACGCATAATGTCTTAGAAATGGAGATGGGAGTTTTTCGTTATAAATTCTGTATTCGTAAACCTTGCTTTTGGCATCATACCTGGCATGAAAATCAAGAGAGACATTTTCTGCTTCTTTAATGATAATGCCATCGGGAAGAAGAGAATTAAGGCCTTTTAAAAAGACAGAAGGTGTGAGGGTGGAAAAAACTCTGAAATTTGCTACTTGATAAAGGGCGTGTACACCAGTGTCTGTCCTTCCAGAGGCAATAAGAGAGACAGGTTTCCCTACCATGATTTTTATTTTTTCCTCAATAGTTCCCTGAATGGTAGGCCGATCAGGTTGCCGCTGCCATCCAAAATAGCCAGTTCCATCGTACGCAATAATAAGCTTTATATTTTTTTCCTCTTTATTGTTTACCACAATTCATTTTCCATAATCAGAAAGCATTCACCCAGGCATATTCCACCTTAATCGGACTTATTTTGATGAACACTCATGGCCTTTCGGCCACAACGACGGATGAAAGCAGTTGAGTGGTCAAATGGTTAAGTGGTTGAGTAGTAAAGGCGTTAACTTTAGGCACTTTAGGCGCTTAAGCTCACTTTAGGCGCTTTCATATAAATCTTCCCGGCCCATAAAAAAATATTATCGTGGAACAGTTATCTTGATTAAATCAATAGCTCTTGAAATTGTAAACAAAAAAGGGAAGGTAAATAACCTTCCCTTTTTAAAATACTTATGAGGATATACTCATTATCTCTTTGAATACTGAAATCGTGCTCTGGCGGAACGCAGTCCATACTTTTTGCGCTCCTTTATTCGGGAATCCCTTGTAATAAAACCTGCCTTCTTTAATGGCTCCCTGAATTCAGGGCTTATTTTAAGAAGGGCCTGGCTTATGCCATGCTTTATGGCCCCAACCTGACCGGAAATTCCTCCGCCTTTAACATTTACTGCAATATCATACCTGCCCACGGTATTTGTCAGCTCAAGGGGTTGAGCAACAATCATCTTGGCTATCTCGGTAACCAGATAGTCATCTATTGGACTCTTGTTAATAACGATATTTCCCTCACCTAATTTCATCCAGACCCTTGCTATTGCAGTTTTTCTCTTGCCTGTGGCATAATATCTTTCTTCTGCCATTTAAATCTCCAATTTCTCCGGTTGTTGTGCTTGATGAGGATAATCCTGGCCAGCATATATCTTTAGCTTCGTTAATTGCCTTCTGCCAAGACTATTCTTAGGCAGCATTCCCTTTACAGCAAATTTTATTAGGTTCTCTGGCTTTTTTACAAGCATCTCCTTAGCAGTGGTTTTTTTTAGCCCACCGACATAGCCGCTGTGGTGATAATAGATCTTTTTTTCTATTTTACGACCTGTTAAAATAACCTTGTCGGCATTAATAACAACGACATAGTCGCCAGCATCCATATGAGGTGTAAAAATAGGCTTATTTTTCCCCCTTAAAATACTCGCTATCTGACTGGCCAGCCTTCCCAGAACCCTTTCCTTAGCATCTATCAGATGCCACTTTTTTTCTATCTCATGCTCTTTAGCAACAAAGGTTTTCATCTCAGTAAAATTTTATATATTTAATTACTATAATGTCAATAGCCGATTTTTTTATATTTCTCAACTCACACAATCTGAGACTTAGTTAATTAAAGAAATTTCATGGTAATGTCAAGGACTTTTAACAAAATTAATATTGACAGAAAAATATAGACCTGTTAATGGATCATTAGTGATTATCCAGTAATGGAATAAAAGAAGCATAAGCGCCCGTAGCTCAGTTGGATAGAGCGCCGGGCTTCGAACCCGTAGGTCGCAGGTTCGAATCCTGCCGGGCGCATTGAAAGCTTCAAAGGGCCGTTAGCTCAATTGGCAGAGCAACTGACTCTTAATCAGTAGGTTAGAGGTTCGATTCCTCTACGGCCTACCATAATAGATAAGGGTTTCAGCATTTCGCCGGAATCCTTATTTTTTTGTTTGCTACCCTATTGATACCTTTAGAGGCATGAAAAAAGGCGGATTTCAGATAAAAAAGCGGATAATAGAAATTTTAATTATTTAGAAAAAAAAAGGGGGGGGGGAAGTTATGAAAAAGATTTCCTCAAATGTGATCAATGCTCAACACAAGTTTTCTAAAAAACGTTTTGAAATGCCGGAAGATTTTCCTGAAAATGCTATTAAACTTTGGAAAATCCATGAACCTTATGCCTGGAAAACCGGATTGTTAAACAAAGAAACCTTACCTGGTTTTATCGATATGTGTAGATCATATGATGAACATGCTCAAATATTAATCAGGATTAAAGAAAAGGGTATCGTATTGGAAACCGCCTCCGGCAGACACAAAATTAACCCTCTTTTTAATAAACAAGATAAGCTATCTAACAAATTATTGCGATATTACAAGCAATTTGGAATAGGCCCTCTAAACAAGGCTAAGAAGGGGCTCCCATCACCAGAAGATTTGGGTTTAGAATAAATATTTGCTTTTTAGTTTAACCCTTCACCCCCTGGTAAAACCATCCCCATAACCGCCCTTTACATGCTCTTAAAACCATTTTAAACCTATAAATAGCGACAAAACTCGCCCCACAATCAACGATCTCTTCTGTATGGCTATATAGGTATAGGCCGGATTGCCTTTATCTCAGCAACCCGGCCTTCCTTCAAATGGAGGCATATGAAGATGCCGATCAATTCGCGAGGAGCACGAATCGAATCGCACACGCCTCCGGGGTAAGAGAAGGAATTAATGACGGCCAGACTCGAGCCGGCCTGTGCATTACTGCACCGGCTTACCTTCCCCTGTAGGTATCTTAAGCGTTCAAATAATATCCGCCTGCAACCAAGGGCCGCCACATTACAGAAACATCAACGGCAGAACCAGCTCCCGCCGTGGCCCCGTAAATCGTAACTTGAATTTTTTTGGTTGCAGCCGTTACAGTCGGCCCTCGATATATATGGTAAAAATTGCCGGTTAGATTTGCTTTTACGCCAGCCGCCTGTGCTAAAATTACGATAGGCGCAACATCAGTTGTTTGAACTGAAATGCCTGTAAACACAGCCACTCCCGAAAGATCCGCCGGGACGTGTATAATGGCCGCATCGATAAAAAGATTTTGCGCTGTAGCAGTCATAACATCATAAGCCGCGGCAGCCTGGTTCAACGAAATCTGTTTATAGTTGAGAGTTAAGTGATCCGCCATAACGTCTACCGGTAGCCATGCGTACCCATTATAAATAAATGAATAACCAGTATTAGTTTCGTAAAAGGTAGAGCCAGCTGCTGGAGCTGTCGGTTTTGTATCAGTTGATAGGCCAATCCATCGTTGGATTACTCTTGTAAGTATTGCCATATTCAATCCTTTTTAGAAAGCCGGGAGCCCGAAGACCCCCGGCCGGTTAATTGTTAAAAATTAAGTTCGCTCCTCAAGTACCACAAACGGGCTCACAGTGGTTGACCCATCTTCCAGGGTAAGCGCAGAATCCCACAAAGGTTGTCCGCAATGTCGCTCAATAATTCTGCTTAAAATTTCGTCACTTTCAAAAGCAACGTGAATTGAAGTGTCAAACCTCATACCCTCCCTGAGACCGACTACATATTGCGAAAAATCAGCGAGCATAATATCGCCTTTGTCTCCCAGGGTCTCCATTTTTTCAGTGAAAATAACTGGCCGGGTTAAAATTTTAAACTCCCCGTTACTTTCCGTCATCACCGGAACCGCAGAACCGCCAGTCCCAACAGCCAAAGTTAGAGTCAACAACTGCGGTATCGTGGTTTGGTGACATACCCACACTGAATTAGAGAAGCTACCCGCAAACATCCTGGACATCATTTCGGTTAAATTCTGGTACATAATTGTATCCTTCGATTGCCCTGTCGCTTTTTCGACTTCTACTGTACAGGCTGCATTCAAAATGCCCAAAGGTTGGCCTGCGCCTGTGCCTTTCAAAAATGCTCGGTCTCTATACCATGCAAGGCCTTTACCACAAAGTTTTTCTATTTGACTCATACCTCCGGGGACATCCGCATTTAATTCAGAGCTAAAACGAATTAAGCCAGTTAACTTTTTGGCATTTAGCTCCATAGCTCTGGCCTTCGGTGAATGCTCGCCGATCGTCCCGAGCTCCGCAGTATAGCTGGCGGTAAACCCTCCAAATAAATTCGTGCCGTGATCGCCTATGGACATAGCTGGGATCTTGATAGTATTAGATCTCATAGGCTGAACGTAAGACCTTGGCATTACAAGCTCATTTTCGAGCGATACTGCATGTATATTGGCTGCTATCTCGCTTGGTATTAACAGACCGCCATCGCTCGGGATAGTTTCAGACATACTATTTTTAATTAAACCCGGGTGGTGCCTGCCACTTAAAGCAGCAGCAAAAAAGTTTGTCTCATGGTCTGGCCATGCGTAACCGCTGCTACCGAATAAGGCGTTGTAGTCTTTGCGCTCATTTGGAGCGACAAGACCATAAGCTCCATCCCTGCGGATGCCATTACCTTGGTTTGATGCGCCGATCACCCCGCTTTGCGCTACTGTAAGAGGTGCGTTGGTTGGTAATAACTTTAACTCGTGAACTTTCGCAACCATGGCGTCATAAAGATCTGCTTCTGCGCTGTTTAACTTTCTCTGGCGCATTTCGTTTATCTTATTCTCTAATAAAACAATATTTTCTTTATTCTTTTGATAATCCATTTTTTATTTTCCTTTCATATTATGTTAGTTAATTGTTTTGTTTTCCTTTGCCTTGCCAATTCACATTCTTGCATCTCGCAAGTCCATGAACCTTTCGCCGCACAGGTAGGAATCTCCCAACAAGCATCTCGCATGTTAACTAAAAGCTGTTTGGGCATCTCGCACATTGGCTTATA
>Ga0233415_10001239_pt1 | contig 11142 bp, 14 predicted proteins | sample Na_anoxic_12_MG_FD_188631 | JGI IMG/M metagenome (GOLD analysis project Ga0233415, IMG submission 188631) | Seawater microbial communities from Saanich Inlet, British Columbia, Canada - Na_anoxic_12_MG | ecosystem: Environmental > Aquatic > Marine > Inlet | place: Canada: British Columbia...
CGATGACAATGACGAGCACCGCCACCACGGCGATCGTGGTCCCGGAGACCATGGCGCCGCGGTATATGGGGGCGTAAGAAACGTCGCCTACCACCACCAGCCGGGGAGGCACCGGCACGTGAGCTGGGGCTGCCCCGGGCAGGGGCACCAGTTCCACTCCGGCTGCCGGAGCCGCCGGTCCCTGACGGCCCCGGGGGGGGGGTCGGCCGGCTGCTGGTAGTGGCGGCGGTGCTCGGGCCGGGGCGGACGGGCCCTCCAGGCCTCCCCCCGAGGGGGAGGGAAGCCCTCGGCGGCGCTCTGGACGTCGGCGGAGCAGTAGAGGGGGGGCCAGTAGGCCTCCATCCACGCCTCGTTTTCGACCCCCTTTTCGCCCAGGCCTTCGGCGTCCACCAGGCGCACCTGCTCGTCGGCAGGGATCGCCCCCCCATACTGCGTCCAGAAGGAAGACTTGCGCCCCTTCCCGCGCCCCGCGGCCAGGAGGACGATGATCGCGAGGATTATAAAAGCGAGGGCAAAGACAGCTGCCGTGCAGGGGTTGCTCCACTCCATGGTTATGGAGACTAAGCCTGTTACTGGCCGTATTCCTAGCCAGCGGAAAAGGCCGGAGACGTGATCGACATACGAACCAGGCTTTGGGATGGTAATATAGCACAATTGAAGTCTTACGGCGGCCGTATTTCCGAGTCACCCCCTAGACTGCAATTTCCGCTTCGGAAGGCTTATATTATGGCTGAAGTCGAGTGGCTGGGTGGGTGGCCTCCTGGCGGGGTCACGCCGTACCGCATCAAGGGATGTGAAGTCGGTTGGCTGTTTAAGATCCAGGGGGCTGAGGCCAAGACGATGCTAAGGGGCGTGCCTCGCTCGATCTTCTCCTTCGAGAAGTTCGGCGAGGGCGCGAGGGCCGCCGCTAAGGACTACCAACGCCAGATTGCCGAGGACCACGGATTCGAGATCAAGAACCAGTACCGCTACTGCACCGACCTAAATGACGGTCTCCCTTACATCGAGTTCCACATCAGGGACGCGGCAGGGAAGGACTACTACCCGACGTGTGATGTTGGGGATCTTCCGCTCCTCGAAGAGCATGTATGGAGCGTCCTCAAGGGTAGGAACAGCATCTACGCGCATACGGCGGTCAAAATCGATGGCAGCAAGTCCACGAAGTACTTCCACCGCTACAAGCACCCTGAGTGGCCGATGGTCGACCACAACAGCAAGATTCCAGAAGAGAACCGGAACGGCCTTGACAATCGCGACAAGCACCTCCGCGCTGGGTCAGGGGGGTCAATGAAAACAACCGCCGGACTCAAAAGAACAACACAAGCGGTTTGAATGGGGTTGGCTACAATAAGGCGAACAAGTGCTGGTTCGCGCGGGACCAGGCTAAGACAAGGGCGCGATCCCCCCCAAGTACTTCCCCGGCCCCAACGACAAGACCCACCCGACCTACCATGAGGCCTGCGCATATCAAAGGGAGCAGGCAGGGAAGTCGGCAATACCAATGGGCAGTAGTCGATGTTGGATGCTTTCTTTTCATGTTGAAGACCTATCCAAACAGCCGATACCGCACCTCCGGGGCGCTTTCGCTGTCCACGATGGACGGCCTTAACCGCGATATCGAGGAAGTGGGGCGCAGCCGCACGGTCGCGGAGCTGGCCGCGGCGACGCAGAGGGCCTTGGAAACCATAGCCTACTACATTTCGCAGTCCGAGGGGATCGTCCTCGACCAGCAAGAGCGCTGGCACGGGGACTACACCGATGCGCTATACGCCGACGCGGGGGTCGCCCGCGCCGCCGCCGCCGCCGCGCGCCGCCCCCCGCCGCCGCCCCCCGCCCTCCCCTCCGGCCGGGGGGGCGCCCGAAGCGACGAGAAGGGGGGCGCCCGAAGCGAAGAGCGGGGCCGCGGCGCGGACTCTGGGGCGACCCACCGGCGGGCCGTCGCCGCGACGAGCGGGTGCCGAGCCCGCGCGGAGGACGTCCCCCCCTCCCTCCGGACCATCTTCGACGGGACGCACCCCAGCTTCAAGCAGGAGGACCCCTACATGTGAGGCGGCGCCGCTTTTTATCCGGGGGGTATAGCGTCGCGGCGATGGCCAGCGAAGCGGGGAACGGAAACGGGGGCCGCGCCCTCCTCGCCGCGGCGGAGAGGGCCTCGTGCGGCAACCTGGCCGCCGCGCTCGCCCTCGCGGCGAGCGAAGGGGAGACGGCGATCGCCGAGACCCTGCTGGGGGTCCTCCTCGAGCGTTTCCCCGCGGACGCCCCCGCGGCGACGGAGGAAGCGCTGGGGGGGGCCGTGGAGGCCGCCCGCTGGCCCACGGTGCGGTACCTCGCCGATTACCTCGCCCACGCGGCCGCCGGGGCCCCCGCCCCCCCCCGGGGGCCCGTCGTCGAGGAGGTGATCGGGGAGCTCGGCGGAGAGGCGCGCCCGTGCGCCCGCCCCCCCGGGCGGGCGACGGTGGGGGGGGGCGAGCGGCGGCGGGTGGAGTTCCTCCACGTGGAGCCGGGCTTCCCCGAAGGAACGTTCGGGGGGGCGGGGCGCCCCTCGCCGTACTTCGGCCTGGGCGCCCCCGCCTGCTCGCTCCGGACCCTCCAGGGGCGCGGCGACCCCGTCGTCGCCGAGCCGGAAATCGAGGTCCGCGTCGACGCCCCCCCCCTCCCTTTCGGGGAGGCCCCCCGCTTCGTCACCCTGAACGCCCCGAGCGGGCGCGGCCACTTCACGCGGGAAGACCTCGGGCGCGCGGTCGCCGCGGCCTACGGGGCGCTGGCGGCGTCCGAAGACTGCCCCGCCGGGGAGTGGAGCCACTCCCCCGCCGAGCTCGACCTCGTCGAGGTCTACCCGCTCGAGGGGCGCCCCCGCGCCTACGGGCTGTCGGTCGCCGCGGCTTAGCCGGCGGCTCGGCCGGGCGGGAATTTTCGGCCCCCCTATAGCCGTCCCGGCCGGGCGACGAGGGGCTCGCCGCGCCATGAAGCGAACCGGGCGCTTCCTGGCGGCGGTGGGGGTCCTCCTCATTCTGCTCATCGGCCTCTGGCTCGGGCTGCGCCACCTCGTCTGCGTCCCCCCCGGCGCCCTCGCGGGCTTTTGGGCGTGGCCGTCCGGGGAGCTCGTGGAGGTCGTCGCCGCGCCCGAGGGGATGAGGGTCTCGTCCGCCTCGGGCATCTACGGGAGCGAGCCCGGGAAGACGTACCCGTTCCTCCGGACGGGGTGCCGCTCGTACCAGGCGGTCTTTCCCTTCTCCACCCTCTACGGCCAGGTCGCCCTCGACCACCGCCAGGTGCACTGGGACAAGGGCCCCCTCTGGGTCCGCCAGGGCCTCTACCACCGCTACTAGGCGGCGGGCTTTTTCGCCGCCCGGGAAATTGAACCCCTGGAGGGGAAGCACTGTAGCCATTGGGCTGGCCTTCCCGCTCCGGGAGGCATCGGCCCGGTTGGCTCACGCGCGGCGCCCGCCAGCAAAGCGGCCGAACGGCCGAAAGCGCTGAAAGCCGCGGAGACGGCCGGGACGGAATGGGAAAAAGAGGAGGAGGCGGGCGCGGGGGGAGGCGCCCGCCCCCCGTCGACGAAAGCTTGGGCCAGGAGGTAAGCCGGGAAGGAGGAGTGCCCCCGCCCCGGCTGGAGGCTTTGATCGCGGAGTATGGGGGCGCCGGAGGCCTTTCGCGGGCCCTGGGGGCCCTCGCCGCGCGGGGGAGCCTCCCCTTCCCCTACAAGGGGCCGTTCCTTCCGCCCCCTTCGGCTCTCTTCGAGAACTTGAGGATGCGGGGGTTCGTCCGTCTGGAGCAGGTCCGGCGCTCGGGGGGGGCGGCCGGCCTTTCGCCCTTCACGGCGTGGATCGCCGAACGGGCGCCGACGACCCTCGAGGTCTCGGAAGAAGCCTACGAGGCGGTGGATCAGCTCACCGACTTCTTCACCGAGCATCCCCGCGTCGCCGCGCGCGTGCGCGGCCACGCCTCCCCGCTCGAAGCCTGGAGGGACGAGGGGCAAGCGGCCTCGGCGGCCTTTCTGGCCATCGGCGCCGCCCTCCTGGCGGGGGGGGGGCTCGGCCCCCCCGCTCTCCGGGAAGGCTGCTGGTCGGCCTTCCGGGAAGCGACCAACTTCAAGGCCACCCTGGCCGTCGCCATCTACCGGTTCTTCGGCGCCGAGGCCATCCTCGACATGTGCGGGGGCTGGGGGGACCGGGCGCTCGCCGCCGCGGGGACGGAGGGCGTCCTGCGCTACGTCGGCGTGGACCCGGCCCCCGGGCTGGTAAGGGGGCACGCGGCCATCTCCGCATTCCTCGAGGCCGAGGGGTGCGGGGGCCGGACCCGTTTCCGCTCGATCCCTTTCGAGCGCTACGACTCGGCCTGCTGTTCCGAGGACTTCGGCGACGTCCCGGGGGGGCGCCCGGACTTCGTGTTCGCCAGCCCGCCCTACTACAACTGGGAACTGTACGGCGACGACCCCGGCCAGAGCTACCGCGGCCAGAGCCTCGCGGAGTGGCTCCACGGGTGGCTCTTCCCCGCGGTGGACCTCGCGTGGGGGCACCTCGCCCCGGGGGGGTTCCTCGCCGTCTACCTGTCCGATGCGGGGGGGATCCGGATGACGGACCCCCTCTGCGCCCACATGGACGCCCAGCGCCGGAGCTACGCCGGGGTCCTGCAGTGCCGCCGGGGCTCGAAGCGCCCGCTCCCCCTGTGGGTCTGGCGGAAAGCCGGCGGCCCCGGCGCGCCCCTGGCCGCCCCCCTTCCCCGGCTCGAGGCGGAAAAGGCGCTGCCGGCCGGGGGCGAGTAGGCGCCCCGCTTTTCCCGCGGGCGGCCTACTCGAGCTCCAGCGCGCCGCCGAGGTGGTGGACCGTGCGGCTGAGGTTGTGGAGACAGGTGGAGAGCTGGTCGAGCCGGGCCCCCGTGGCGCGCAGCTCTTGCCGGGTGGCGGACGAAAGGGCCGCCGGCGCGGCGCCGGAGGAAAGGGCGGCCATGCGCCCCCCCGCGGCCTCAAGGTTCGCGGCAGCCCCCCAGAAGGCGGCGTCGCCGTCGCGCAGCCCCCGATAGAGGCCCAGGACGTTGAGGTAGGTGGGGGTCATCGTCCCGACGGTCGCGCGGAGGCGCTTGACGCTGAACCGGATCTCCGTGATCGCCTGGCGCGCCCCGGCGAGGCTCTGGGCGGCCTCGGCCGCGGCTTCTCCGCCCGGGGCCAGCCGGGCCTCCATCCCTTCGCCCCTTTCCTCGATCTCGTCGGCAAGGCGGGCGATGCAGTCGAGGTCGCCCCCAATCATGTAGATGGCGCTCTGCAGCTTCGGGGGGGCCGGGTCGCCCGGCATGAAGGCGCACCCTGCCCGCCCGCGCCGGGCGAGGGCCACGGCGGCCGCGATGACGAGGACGATGAGCAGGGCGATGACGACATAGGTACCGCCACCCATTATTTTCGGCGACGGCAGGGGGTGCGTGGCGGGACGGCGAGAGCTCGAGATCTCCCTATATCCTCGGTTCGCAACTTCCCGCCGGCCGGCTTTATTCGCCGCTCCTGCTCCCCCGAAGGGAAAACAAAATGGGGGCCGGGCCCGTGGGGCCGGCCGCGACGGCCGCCGCGCCAGCGCCCGAGCCGCGGGGAATACCCAGCGCCCGCGCGAAGACGAGCGACCGCGCGAAGCGGCCCGCCCGGCCCGCCGGCGGCCCGCCTAGGCCCAGGGCGGCGTGGGCACCATTTCGTAATAGCCACTATCTCCGTAGGTCGGGAGGGTGTCGCCCGTGTGGCCGTAGGTCCCCGCCTGGACCCAGTGGGCCCCCACCATTTTCTCTCCCCGGAAGCTGCCCCCGCTGGCCCCCCCCGGGAGCCCACAGCCCCGGGAAACCATGATAATGACCAAGATGATGGCCACCCCGAGGAAGGCGACGATCAGGGCGTTCACCAGCGTTGACTGATGCTGGTCACAGAGAGTGGCCACCATGGCCAAAGATAGACGATGGCCTCCGAGGTCGCGCGTGTATACTCCGGCGACGAAAAAGGGCGGCGCCGCGGCCCCGGACGGGGGCGCGGTGTAAAAACTGAAGGCCGGGCCTCGTTGCCACCGTAGCCATTTTGGCTCAAGCCGTATAGGGCTCCTGGCCTCTCGGCCACCGACAAAAAGAGCCAGCGAGCGACAGACAGCGGCAGACAGCGGCGATGGTTGCCTCCTTCCTGGTGGAGCTCTCCGCGGCGGCGGGGGCCCGGGATTGCAAGGTCCTCTCGGGGCTGATAGGGGTGCTGGTCCAGGCGGCCCTCTTCGCCTGCTGCGTCCTCGCCCTCTCCATCCGATTCGCGTTGGACCAGTCGGGCCGCACCTTCCCCCAGAAGCTCGCGGACGGTTCCAAGAACATGGCCGGGGCGGCGCTGCTCCACTGCCTGAATCTCATTGGGGCCAGGCTCCTCGCGGAGAGCGGGCCCGGCGACCAGTGCGCCAACTACTGGTCGGAGATCATGATCGACACCACGGTTGGGGTGGGGGTGGAGTGGCTCCTGCTGTGGGCCCTCATCAAGGCGCTCGAGGAGGCGGGGCGCCCCAGGCTCGCCGACCTCGTGGGCGGCCCCGCCCCCGACTTCTGGGCCGCCCCCTCGGACAATGGTGGGCCGCTCCTCCCCTCCACCCCCAGCGCGTCCCTGGAAAAGCGCAGGGCGGCGTGGAACGCCAAGGTGCGGCGCTACGCGGCCCAGCTCGCTGCGTGGCTCGTCGTCGTCACGGGGATGAAGACGGTGATGATGGGCGTTCTCGTGGCTGGGCGCCCCCTCATCGAGCCCGTGGCGGCTTGGGTCCTGGCGCCGTTCCTCGCAAATCCCGATCTGAAACTCGTCATGGTGATGATCTTGACCCCGGTCTTCATGAACGCCGTCCAGTTCTGGCTCGCGGACGGGGTGATGGTCCGCGTGCGGACCACCAACCGGCCGGCCTGGGCGTTCCCGTCCACCGCGCCGGTTGCGTAGGCCCGGCCGGCGGAGCCCGCCAGCGGCGGTCCTCTTTTTCCCCGCGCCCGTGGCGGATTTGAAGGCCCCTCTGGCCTCCGTATCCTCTTCGCCAAGATGTTCACCCTGTTGGCCGCCTCGGAGGAGGTCCGGGGGCTCTACCCCGAGGGCCTCGCCGGCAACCCCCGCCGGGACTCGGGGGTCGACCTCGTCTTCCCCGAAGCCTGCGAGGTGCCCGGGGGGGCGACGGTGGCTCTCGACCTCGGGGTCCGCGCGGTCCACCTCTCCCCCGAGCCGCGGGCTTTCTGGCTGCTGGCCCGCAGCAGCCTCGCGAAGACCCCCCTCATGCTCGCGAACGGCGTGGGGCTGGTCGACCTCGGTTACCGCGGCCCCATCAAAGCCATGGTGTGGAACAGGGACCGAGTTCCGTTCCGAGTGGAAAAGGGCCAGGCTCTCTTCCAGCTCGTTGCCGCGGACCTTTCCCCGAGCGAATTTGAGGTGCTTTCCCCGTCGGACCCGAGAGCGTCCCTCCATTTCTCGGAGAGCGAGTCCCTGCGCGGCGGCGGGGGGTTCGGAAGCACGGGGTCAAGCGGCTCGGCGGCCCCGGCGGCCGCCGGGGCGCCCTGACCCGCCGCCGGGGGCGTCCGCGATGGGCCGCGGATGAGCCCCCCACTTTTCTCCCAGGAAACATAGAAGTTGTTCCGCGGGCCGCTGGCCGAAACGTCCCCGCGATGGCGAACGCCGCAGCGACGTGCACGACCTTCGTGGCGATCGCGGTCGTCATTCTGATCGTCCTGGTGGTTTTAGCGTGGATGGGGATCGTCGGGCGGGGAGAAAAAATGGCGGTGGGCGCCCACTGGGTTCAGATGGGGACCTACGGCCACACGGGGGAAACTCTCCCGGCTTACGACGATTCCGGGTACGAGATCACGGTCCCGACCCCCCCATGGGCCTGAGCTTACGCTGGGGGGGGGGCCTGCGCGTGGACCGTGCGAGCCTCGGCGCTTTTTTGGGGGGGGTCGTCGCTGTAGTGGAGGGGTAGCTCCCCCGTTTTCACGAAGGGCCACCCGAAGGCGAGGGCCAAGAGCCCCCAGATGAGGACCCCGAAGGGGTTGCCGAAGGCCACCGCGGTCACCATGAATATGAGGAGGAGCGTTACCACGATCAGCCGCGCGATATGGTGGGCCATGGCTGGGGCGGGCCGGGACACGCGCACGAAGGTATACGGGGGGAAAGGAACCCACGCCGACGTTTTCTGCCGCTCACGGCGTCCCCGGGGAAGAGGCACCCGAGGCCCCACACGTCCGCAGGGAGGGGAAGGAAGCCCTCCTCCCCCTGGGCGAGGACCTCGGGGGGGGCGTAGGGATGGGTCCCTCCCGTGTCGGTAAGGCGGTGGTGGTCCCCCACGAGGATCGCCGCCAGCCCGAAGTCGATCAGCGTGAGGGCGGCGCCCGGCGGGCGGGGACACGCACGACGAAGTTCTCTCCTTTGAGGTCGCGGTGCGCCACGAGGTTGACGTGGAGATGGGACACCCCGTCGAGCGCCTGCTGGGCGAAAGCCAGCGCCGTGGAAGGGGGAAGGGGGGCGCCGGAAAGACAGATAACTTTTTGGAGGTGAAGGCGCCCCCCGTAGGGCATGAAGAGATAAAGGGCCTCTTTCCCGTGGAGGACCTGGAGGCCGCGGACGACGTTGGGGTGGGGGGGAGGTGGCGAAGGAGAAGCAGTTCCCGTCCCGCGCGCGGAGCTCGAAGACCTCGATGGCGCGCTGGCAGGCCTCCCGCCGCAGGGTTGCGCCCAGCAGCCGCGCGGTGTCGACGGAGTCCCCCAGCCCGACCACGAAGACGTCGTCGGCCCCGGCGGCCAGCAGTTCTTGTTGAGGGGGGATCGCCGACCCGTCATGGACGGCCACGCAGAGGGCCACGAAGAGGGCGCATGAGGCGGGGGCGTTCGCCCCCACGTGGCCAACAAACTCGAGGCGAGGGGGTGGCGGCCTCGGCGCAGAGAAGGACCGCCGAGAGGGAGGCCAGCTCGCGGGCCCCCCACAGGCGCCACCCCCGGGGGGGGTCGAGGGAGGAAAGGAGCACGAAAGAGTCCCCCCTGCCGGCGCCCGAAGGCGGCCGCCCAGCCCGGAACAGAAAGCGCGCGCGGAGGTCCGCGCGGATGTCCACCACCCAGCTGGGGGGCGAACTCCCCGGGGAAGACATGGCGGGGGCGCGGAACGAGCCCGGACGCCGCTCGGCAGCCGCCGTCCTTTTTGATAGGCGCGCCAGTCTCCACACAGGCCCGGCAAAATGGAGCAGCTCGCCCCCCCCGTCCGCGTGTACGGCCCCCGGCAGCCGGCGCCGAGGGGCGCGAGGCCCGTCAACGCCACATCCCGCAGCTCTGAACCATGGTCGCGGGGGCTCAGCCCTTTCTACCTGGGGCCGGTCACGGTCCGACCGGGCGACAGCCGGGGCCGCGCGAAGACCGTGGAAAACGGCTGGCAGTACAGCAAGGTCTACCCCGGCCAAACGGTCCCGGGCCCCTCGGGGGCCGAAGAGCCCGGGCTGGTCCACGCGCTCTGGGCCCTTGAGGGCTGGAACAACCCCAAGGCGGTGCGCTACCCGAAGGGGCGGGGGGCGCGGCCCCTGTTCAGCCTCCACCGGGGGCGCCGGCTGAGCTACGCCGCCGCGCGGCTGTACATCTACGTCCCCCTCTACCTCGAGGGCCTCTGCGTCTCGGCCGAGGGGCGCGCCGCCTACGCGCGCCTGGCGGCGGAGCACGCGGCGGCGGCGGAGGAAGGGGCGTCCCTCGCCCTCTTCGACTTCGACGGCTACGACCACCACCGCCCCCAAAAGCCCCCCCTCCCCGACGGGGCGGCGCGTTTCGCCGCGGTGCTCCTCGACGAGAAAAAGAAAGCGGGCCACGCTTTCATCCTCGCGGCGCTGCTGGACGGGACGTTCGCCGAGGGGTACCGGCGCGCGCTGGAGGCGTGCCCGGGGGCGCGCGCGCTCGCGGCGGGGGGGTGCCCCCCGCCGCCCCTCCCCGACCTCGCGCCCCTGCGGGCCGCGGAAGGCCACGCCCCCTACGCCCAGGTGGGGGCGGGGGTCTTCTGCCGCCAGGGCTTCCTCGGCGTCCTCGCCGACGGCCTCTTCGCCGCCCTCCTCCCCGAGGGGGGCGCGGGGGTGCCCTGGGCGCGGCGCCAGGTCCAGATCTTCGGCTGGAAAGAGGAGAGCCGCCAGACGGCTTTCTACGGGGACGCCGGTCTCCATTACCGCTACTCGGGCCGGGACAACGAGGCGCTGCCCTGGGAGGCCGACCCGACGGGGGCCCTCCTGATGGCGCGGGACCTGACGGCGCGGGCGACGGGAGAGACGGCGAACTTCTGCCTCCTGAGCCTCTACGAGGGCCTCGACCGGGCCCTCGGGAAGCACTCGGACGACGAGGCCGGCCTCGCGCCGGGGTCGGCCATCGCCGCCGTCTCGCTGGGGGCGCGCCGCCGCTTCGGGCTCGAGCCAAAGTCCGGGACGGGCTCGTCGGCGGCCCCCCTCGCCGAAGCCGTCTACCCGGTCGCCCACGGGGCCCTCATCGTCATGAAGGGGGCGACCCAGCGGCTCTTCCGCCACTGGGTCTTCCCCGGCTCCGCCCGCCAAGGGGACGAAGACGGGCCCCGGATTTCGTTGACCTTCCGGACCGTCCTCTGACCGCCAGGGGCTTTTTTCCGGCCGAAAACAGCGGGCCTCGGCTCAGGCCGCGAGCCCCTCCAGCTCCGCGCGGGCGGCCTTGGAGGCGGCCTTGGCCCCCGCCAGTTTCGCGGGGGCGTTGGCCGCTTCGAGCTCGGAAAGGAGGGCGTCGAGCTGGACTTCATCCCTCTTCACGGCTCCGACGGTGCCGAGGGGGGGGCGGGCCGCGTCTTTTTTCGCCGCGGCCCCCCGTCGGGGGGCGTCGACGACCTTCTTGGCCGCCGCGGTCTCAGCCGCCTTCCCTCGGCGGGGGGCGGGGCGGGGGGGCGGGGGGCTGACCGCGCTGGGGGGCGCGGGGGCGGCGACGTCGGCCGCGTTCGCGCCGAAAGGCGGCTCTTCGGCCTCGTTCGCAACGAAAGGGGGGTCTTCGGCCTCTTCGGCCTCTTCGGCCTCTTCGGCCTCTCCGGGGGGGGTCCGCCCCCAGGGGTGGGGCCCGTCGTTCGCGTAGATGGGGGGGGGGGCCCCCCAAGGGGGGGAAGGGTCGGGGGGGGGGGGGGGGGAAGGGGGGGGGGAC
>Ga0233415_10001241_pt1 | contig 11120 bp, 2 predicted proteins | sample Na_anoxic_12_MG_FD_188631 | JGI IMG/M metagenome (GOLD analysis project Ga0233415, IMG submission 188631) | Seawater microbial communities from Saanich Inlet, British Columbia, Canada - Na_anoxic_12_MG | ecosystem: Environmental > Aquatic > Marine > Inlet | place: Canada: British Columbia...
GTTACAGGTCCTCCTGTAGAACAAATGCAAATAATAACTAAAATAACCAATGGAGATAAAGTAGATATTATACAAGAAGGTGATAGTATAATATTAAAAGACCCTGACACTGGCGCTATATTAAATGTTGCTGAATTTAATAAAGCTTTTTCTAATACTAAAAACCCTTATTTAAAATATGAAGCAGACGTAACTAAGCCACTACAAACGGCTTTTACTAGCTACATGAAAGACAAGGAAAATAATTTCACTAGTGCTTTTACTACTCCTGAAAAAATAAAAAATAGAAATGGTGATGAAGTTGAGATAACAACAATGACTATTCCTCAACAAAAAGCACTTAAAAACGCTATGATAGGTATTGACAATAAGTCTACAGGCGTGCCTGATGGTCAGTTTACTGCTTTAATAAATGAAGAGGGAGAAAGCATATGGGAAGATATAATGGATGGTGGAAGAGGTTACGATGTTTTTACTGAAGAAGAAGGCAAGGGACCAGCGCTAGAATGGTTTGCTGGTAAAAACGGAGTTCCTGTTCCTGGAGATAAAGAGTTTCCTTTATATAAAAAACAGTATGACACTATGTTAAATTATTTATCTGAAAAATCTTTACAAGAAAATGCAGCATCGGAAGGTATAAAGTTAATAACTGAAAATGAAGATCCTAAACCTAAGGATGATAATGAAAATGAAGGTCAATCCGATGGATCTGGACCTAGAGCAATGAACCAACCTAGAACTCAAGCAGAGTTTAACAAGCAGTGGAATAGTTTAAAACCTGGCGAGAAATTAACAGGACCTAATGGAGTTGAATACGAAAAAAAATAAAATATTATTATGGCTGAATTTATAGCACCAAGTGATTCTATAGTTGTAAAACAAAACAACGAAAAAGTTGATAACTTTACGCCACCGGCTGACGCTGAGCCTGTAAAGTCTACATCACTAGGACCTGAAGACTCTGGACCAAGAGTGGAAAAGTCAACAGTCGATGCGGAGGATGCTGCAGCTGCAAAGACGGAGAAGGAAGTAGCAAAATTAGATGGAGGTGCGAAATTAATATCTTCAGGTTCAGATTCAGAATCGAAATCAAAGCCTAAATCTTTATATGAAAGAAATAAAGAGAGAGAAGAAAAGTATAAACAAGATTTAGCTATAAAACTAGAAAACATACCTGATGAAGTTACTTCTTGGGATGATAGTTATTCAACCGGTGATGTTGAACTTGATCAAGTAATAAAAACTAGTATAGAAGAAAGACCAAATCAATCTGAACCTAGAACTAAAGATACAATGATAAAGTATGTGTTGAGCTCTAGTTATGATTCAGATAGTCCAATTGCAGAATATTTACCATTAGAGGATAAAGATTTAAGTGTAGTTAATGAAGACTTAGTAGAGTATAATAATATAAAATCTATTTTACAGCAAGGTGAAAGTGATGTTGATAGCTATAAAGACGCTAAAATAGTAGGTATAATACCTAGGTTTTCAGATGAAGAAGTTATTACAAGAGAAAGTAGAGTATTAGAAGATAGTGATGTTAACTTGTCACCAACAACAACATCTACAGGAGCATCAATATATAAGCCAGTAAAAGAAGAAATTTTTGAAACAAAAAGAGATATACTTACTGGAAATAAAAATGCTTCTAGAATAGCTTGGCAAATGCCAGATGGAAAAGGAGGATATAAAATAAAATACACTAATGCTCCTACAGGTACAATACTCGGCGACGAAGGTCAATTAGAAGAACTTACAATAGAATCTGATAAAGATAAACATCCAGATTGGCAAAAACAAGTTGACGCTAAAGTTTTTATTGGTGAAGTTGAAGATGAGCTGTTTGATGCTCCTGATGATATTTACGTTAGTGAAGATGGTAGCATAGATATAAACAGAGGTAAAGACTCTGCTATGGATAATTTTGCAAAAAATTACTATGAAGATATAGATTTTTCTAACAAGTTATATGCTCCTAAAGATAAAGATAATGTAAAAAGTTCTACACAAGGATTTAACAATTCTAGAATGGCTGATTTTGGATTTTATTATGACGAAGAATCAAATAGAATATACAAAGATATAGTTATAGATGAAAATTTTAAACCTGAAATCACTGATGAAGATGTTTACTTTGACTTAGACCAAGAAGGAGTTCAAGAAGATTTAAAAGCTGGTAACTTATCTAAGTGGTTAAAAGATAATGCTGGCGTAGCTGAACTTGCTTCTGCTTCTGAAGAAGTATCTAAAGTGAACCTTCAAACACAAAGGAATTTAGAAAGACAGACTAAAAAAATAAACACTATAAAAGGTGAGATAAACTCTATACAACCAGAGCTTGAAGTAAATACTAGTTTTGTAGATGTTTTTAAAAGAACTGGAAGTGATAATGATAAATTATTAAATAGTCAATTTGAAGAGTTAAATAAAAATTTAACTTATGAAGCTTCTGAAATATCCAAGCTTTACAAAATGCACCAAGAAGGTAAGGATATAGATATAAAAGAATACAATAAAAGATATAAGAAGTTTGAAGCTGATAAAGCTAAGTTTAATAAAATGGTAGAAGTTTTAGACCTACCTATGACCGAGGAAAATGGATGGAGTGAAAAATTAATAGGTGGTAAAAGAACTAGAAACGATAAGCAAAGAGGTTATACTGTTTTAAAACACAAAGAATCTGGATTAGAAATATTATATGGGTACCAAGACCAAGCTCAAAAAGGTTCTATATTTTTTGATGAGTCGAGAATTGGTGATAATGCTCTATCTCCTAGTGATTATATTAAAAAAGAAAAAGAACTACAATATGACTTTGCTCAAAAAACAATAGATAATATATCTGAAATAGAATATTTAGGAAACCTAATAGTTGATGCAGGTTTAAACATTGATAAAAGATTTGCTACTGTTTATAAAGCTAATGTTAAAAAAGCGTTAATAGAAGAGAAAGGCGCGTTAAGCAATGCTAGTATAATGGACTATTCAAAAAGAACGCTAAACCAGTTTACTAGTAATTACTTTAGAGCTATGAGTGGTTTTACTAATACTTTAGTAAGTACTATAGCTAATACTGGAAGTTTAGTAGGTTTTTATGATGATAAAGACATGAAAGTTTTTGCTAGAGGATTTAAAGATGTGCAAAGAGGATTTGATAGTGCTATGAAATTTGTGTCTGTTGAAGAAAATAATGCATTTTCTAAAGCTTTTGCAAAGACTTTTTATGGTAAGGCACATTCAGCTATGATAGATATGGTCTTTGATGTTTTAGTAACTAAAGGTATGGGTAAAGGCGGTTCTGTTAATAAAGCCGCTAAGATGTTAAAAGGAGCTGAAAAAGTTAGTAGAATAAAAAAAGCTAAAGCTTTATTCACTACTTTAATGAAAAGTCCCGCAGCATTAGCTAACAAAGGTTTTGAAAAAGTAGTTAGTCAAACTATGGATATGATGACTAATCCTATGTTTTTGAAAATTGCAGATGGGACTCAAAGACAACTAGATGATCCTAGGTTTAAAGATATGAGCAGTGGTCAAAAGTATTTATATACTATGGGTACTTCTTTTATAATGGGTAAGTTAGAACAAATAGGTGTAGATTTTGCAACAGAAAAAGGCGGGCAACAAGTTGTTAACCATATACTTCAAAAAGCTTTTCAAAGAGGAGGTGATAATATAGCGAGAAATGCTGATAATATAATAATGGATTATTTAAAGCGTGGGGTAATAGGAACTACTAAAACTCTTTCTGGTTTTGGTTTTAAAATGACTGGTGAAGGTGCTACTGAGGTAACTCAAGATGTGTTTGCATTTGGAGCTGAAGAGTTAGTTAATTACTTAAAAGGTTATAATGGTAAAAAAGGTGGTGCTGCAGCTACTGGTTTTTATAATCCTGACTTTTTCTCAAAAGAAAATTTAGAAAGTTTAATTGAAACTTTTGCTTTAGGTGCAATAGCAACTGGACCAGTAGCGGCTATAAGCACGGCTACAGATATTAAAGAGAACTACGGTCCTCAGTCTATAAGTGGAGTTGGTGATAATCAATTTAGCGTATTTTACGATGTGTTTAGTGAGAAAGCTAATATAGATTCATATGTTGAGCAGATGGATCTTAAATTAAAAGATGATATTGACGGGTTAGAAAGTCAAGAAGAAATAGATGCAATTAGAGAAAGTTATAACACTCAAATAAACAACGCCAAAGAGATAAGCTCTAAAATGCAGGAGGTTAGAAATGCTGGAGGTAATAATTTGAGTTTGAAAGATCAAAAGAAAGCTTATCAATTATTAGATGAATTAGAAAGACTTGAAGCTTCTATGGAAGTTGACGGCAAAAAAGCTAATAAAGATTTAAATGCTGCTAAGCTTGAGCAAATACAAGACATTAGGACTCAATTAAATGATCTTAGTTTTAAAGCAGAGCAAAATGTAAAAGATTCTCTAGAAAGAGGTAGAAAAGTAAGTGGCGATGCTACTTTAACTCTTGTAAATCCAGATCAAGACATAGAGACTCAATTGATTGAGCAGGGTGTAGATCCTAAATCTGAACAAGGTTTAAAAGTTATAAATAATAAAGGTGGAGCTACTATAATACAAGACGAGAATGGTAATGATAAAATATTTGTAGCAGCTGATAGTGATGTTGAAACTTTAATAAACCATGAAGAAAGACATAATTTCTGGAAAGAAGCTTTAAGTAGAGACCCTGAATCAGCAGGTAGAGTAGTAAAAATAATAAAAGATTATTTAGAAAATTCACCTGCAAATGAAGAAGTATTAAAAGATATAAACAGAATATACGAGGCTTACGAAAATGACCCTGACTACACCAAGGACATGTTAGATGAAGAGTTTATAATGATATTTGGTGATAAATTAAATGATAAAAACATAGATGCTAGAGTAAAAGATGATAGAAGTTTTAAAGATAAATTTAAATTTGCTGCTAAAGAGTTATATAGAAATGCTTTTAACAAAAAATTTAAAGAGCCTAAAGATATTGATGATGTTTTTGATTTACTAAGAAATCAAAGAAAAGCATTAGAGAAAGGTAAAAAATCTAAAAGATTAACAAAATTTACCGAACAAGGTTTTAAAGACGTACAAGCAGATCAGAACATACCATCAGACACTAAAGTAGTAGAAAGTAAAAAAGATACTCCTTTACAAGCTATAAACAAGCTTATACCTAGCGATATAGCAACTAAGCAAGATTTTGAAAACTTTATTAACGATCGTAGATTATTTCCAGAGCTTTACAAGTCTACATTTAGCATAGAAGAAGGTAGAAATATGGGTATGGATATGACACAAGATGGTGTTATAAGCAACTATGTTAAAAGTAGATCCGTAGGAGATGAATACTTAGGAGCTATAGAGTCTGTAAGAAATAGAATTACTAATTTTGATCCAACCGCTAAAAGAGCTGATGGATCTACAGTTGGCACAGAAGGTTTTGGTGAATTTATATTTGCTAATACTAATTTTGGCAAAATGGATTCTAAGAAAAAACTAGCTAAAGAAAATGAAAAAAGACAAAGAGAAGAGTCTACAGACACAGAAACTGCTAAGCAATTAACTACTCAAGACTCAGATCCTGTAGTAGAATCTAAAAAAGAAAGAGTAACACCTAGGTCTAAGATAAAAAAAGCAGCACCTGAGTTTATAACTAAAGAACTAGAAGCTGACATAGAAAAAGCTATTACAGGTATAATGAAAAGTTCTTCTCCAGACGTTAAGTCTAAAGAATTTAGACCATTCATAAAAGGTGTTATAGAAGGAGAGTTAACTAATAAGATAAAAAAAGAACTAGGTATAGGTAAAGATTATGACTTCTTAATAAAGAAATTAGGGCCTAAGTTAAAAGACATAATGCCTATTGATTACTTTGTAAAATTAGAATCTCAAACAAAACCTGCAGATAGACTGTTTACAAACCCACCAAGAAGGTTGACTAAGCAAGCTGATATAGATAAAGCAATGAGAAATGATAAAATCTATGTCGAGAAAGCAGCTCAAGGTGTTAACATATATACTTTTAAAGATTTTAATTCTAAAAAATTAGTTGACTATATACTTGCTCCTTCTATAAACCCTAAAACTGGTAAGAAGAGTGGGTTAAAAGGTACTAGAAAAACATCTACAGCCGCTAGCATAGCTTTTGAATTAGGTAAAGATATGATACCTTCTGTTATGAAAAAGTTAGGTATGGATACTTCTCAAGCAGCTGAGATTAGTAAGAAAATTCAAAGAGAACCTAGAGCTTTATTTAAAAAAGAAACAACCTTAACAGGGCAACAAGTAACTGAACTTATTGAAGCAGCTCAGTTTCCTAATAAACAAACTTTAGCTAGAGAGCTAGGGTTTAACGCAGATGCTATTAATGAAAAATCTAGAAAAGCTCTTCAGGGTCAAATGCTTGAAGCGGCTGAATTAGGATTTTTAGATATGACAGTTATTGAAGCTGGTAAAATGGGTAGTGGTGGTAAGGCTACTTATTATGGTAGTATTGTAGATGGTAAATTTGTAAAAGATATTGCATCGAATAAAAAATATATAAAAAGAACTAACGGAGAGTATGTACTATTTGAACAAAAGAAAAAAGGCAAATTTGAAAGAGTAAATCTAAAACAGGTAAATGAAAACACAGACTACGTTGCTAAGCAAGGTCGTTTATACTACGGCAAACAAGATCCAGCTTACCAAACCTTAATAAAAGCTGCTGGTAAATCTCCATTTAAAAAAGGATTTCAAAGAATAGGTTTACCTAAAAATGGTAAAATTAATGCTGCTTGGGCCGAGTCTAAAAAAGCTCAATCAGATTTAAACATGAAGATATTAGATTATGTAGTTAATCAATTATCAGATGCAGTAAACGTAGGTAAAGATGGAGTTAAGATGTCTATGGATGTGGCCGGTATGATAATTATACAGAGTTACCAAAGTACATCTGGCTTAATAAAAGCTGCAGCACCGTTTAAATATATTTCAAAAACTTTTGAGTATGGAAATAAAGTGGATGGAGATAAAAAGTATAGAGAAGAACATAACCCTCCAGCTTCCGTAGTAGGCGCTAGCATAATGGTCGCTATCAAAAACAATACAGTTAAACAAGTAATGAAAGATATTAAAAATAACTTTTATCAAACTGTATTATCTAAAAAAGCTGATTCAATGCTAGATATGGCTAGACTTGACGCTGTGTTGCCTAAAGGAACTTATATTGGAGATAATCCTATAATAAGACTAGCTAAAGCAGGTATAAATTTAAATGACATTATAAACGTTGAAACTGGACAGAGCATAGCGGATGAGTTTGGTTTAGGTGTTACTGAAACAATTCAAACGTTTCCAGGTGTTATAAATTTACAAAACGATTTAATATCTGAAGTAGTATTAGGTGCTAAAGATTTAAAAGCTGCTAAAAAACAATTAGAAGTTTATACTAAATTCCCTAGTAATAATCAACCTAGTTTAGCTAAAACACAGAACGATGCTACAAGTGTTTCTAATACTATTTTAAAAGAATCTAAAGTTTTAAGTGTAGATGAAGATTTAGATATTTATGAATTACTAGGCAAAGCTGCTAGTATTGATGAAGCTTTAAAATTAGCTAACTCTTTAGATCAACCAGTTAAAAAAATTAGAGTATTTGATTTTGACGATACTTTAGCTACTAGCAATAATAAAGTGTATGCTACTAAAGGTGAACAAAGAGTAGAGATGAATGCTGAAAAGTTTGCTACTGACGCAGCTAGAATGATAGAAGATGGTTGGACTATGGACTTTAGTGACTTTGATAATGTTACTGATGGTGCTCGTGGACCATTATTTAAAGTAGCACAAACTATTAAAGAAGCTAGAGGTAATGAAGATTTATTTGTGTTAACGGCTAGAGGTCCTAATTCTGAACAATCTATATATGAGTTTTTAAAAGCTGAAGGTCTAGAATTTAAAAGAGAGAATATAGTTGGGCTAGGTAAATCACCTGGCGAAGCTAAAGCAAACTGGATAATAGATAAAGCTGCTGAAGGGTATAATGATTTTTATTTTGCAGATGACGCTTATCAAAATGTTAAAGCTGTTCAAGATGTTTTAAGCGTTATAGATGTTAAGTCTAAAGTGCAACAAGCTAAGGTTAAAGAATCTAAAAAGCTAAGCTTAGAGTTTAACGATATAATAGAAAAAACAACAGGTGTAGATTCTTTCAAAGAATACTCTGCGGCTAAAGCAAAAACAATAGGTTCTAGCAAAGGCAATTTTAAGTTTTTCATACCTTACTCAGCTGAAGATTTCCTAGGTCTTGTATACCCTACATTATCTAAAGGCAGCGTAGGAGATGCTCAGATGGCCTGGTATAAACAGAATTTAATAGACCCATACACAAAGGCTCAAGAAAATTTATCTGCAGCTAGATTGAATCTAATGAACGATTTTAAACAATTAAAAAAATCGTTAAACGTGCCTAAAGATCTTAGAAAGAAAAACAATAGTGGATTTACCAATGAGCAAGCTGTAAGAGTTCATTTATTTACTAGCATGGGATATGAAGTTCCTGGTTTATCTAAAAGAGATTTAAAAGAGTTAAATAAAATTGTAGAAACAAGCCCTAAACTATTAGAATTTTCTAATCAAATATTAACTATAACTAAAGGTGATGGTTATGCTAAACCTGATTCTAATTGGCTTGTTGGAACTATAACTACTGATTTAATAAACTTAATAAACACAGAGAAAAGATCTAAGTATTTAGCTAACTGGCAAGAGAGAGTTGACGCTATATATAATCCAGAAAATTTAAATAAACTAGAATCAATATACGGTACTAAATATGTTGAAGCATTGAAAAACATGTTAACTAGAATGAAGACTGGTAAGAATAGAATGAGTAGTGGTAGTAAAATAGAAAACAGAATATTAGACTACATAAATGGATCTATAGGTACTATAATGTTTTTTAATACAAGATCTGCTGTTCTTCAAACTATATCCTCTATTAACTTTGTTAATTGGAGTTTTAACAATCCTTTAAAAGCTGGTAAAGCTTTTGCCAATCAACCTCAATATTGGAAAGATTTTGTAGACTTGATGAACTCTGATTATTTAAAAGATAGACGTAACGGATTAAAGCTTAATATATCAGAATCTGAAATAGCAGATGCTGCTTCAACTAGTAAAAATAAAGCTAAGGCTGCTTTAAATTGGTTGTTATCAAAAGGATTTTTACCTACTCAATATGCTGATAGTTTTGCTATAGCTTCTGGTGGTGCTACATTCTTTCGTAATAGAATTAATGATTTAGTTAGTAAAGGTATGACAGAAGCTGACGCTAGAGAACAAGCTATGATAGAGTTTAGACAGATAGCTGAAGAATCTCAGCAATCTTCTGATCCTAGTAGAATATCTCAACAGCAGTCTAGTAATATTGGTAGAATAATATTAGCTTTTGCAAATACACCAATGCAATATGCTCGTATACAAAAAAGAGCTATACAAGATTTAATTAATGGTAGAGGAGATGCTAAATCTAATGTAAGTAGAATAGTTTATTATGGCTTTGTTCAAAATGTTATATTCAACGCGTTACAACAAGCTGTGTTTGCTTTAGGTTTTGGAGATGATGACGATGATGAAAATAAAGAAGCTAAAGATAAAAAATATCTAAATGTGGCTAACGGTATGTTAGATTCTTTACTAAGAGGTCTTGGCATAGGTGGTGCTGCTGTGTCTGTAGCTAAAAATTTCTTAATGGATATATACGAAAGATCAGGTAGAAAAAGGCCAGAGTATGTAGATTCTGTTTGGGAAGTAACTAAGTTTTCACCACCTATATATTCTAAGTTATCTAAACTAAAACAAGCTGGTTGGCAATTTGACTCTAAGAAACGTAGAGATTTAATATATGAAAAAGGTTTTTCTTTAGACAATCCAGCATATGAAGCAGCCGCAAAAGTAGTTTCCGCCACAACTAACGTTCCTTTAGATAGAGTAATATATAAAATAAAAAATATTGAAGGAGCTTTAGATGAAGATAACGAAATATGGCAGAGAATAGCTATGTTAGCAGGTTGGCCTGAGTGGCAACTAGAAGATCCTAAAACTCCAGCAATAATAACTCCTGAAGAAAAAGCTGAAAAAAAATCTGAAACAAAAATACAGAACTACAAAAATGCTAAAGGATCTACAGATGCTATTGTATTGAAAAAATTAACATCTGATCAGCAGGTTAAAATGTTAAAAAGTTTAGGGTTTGGAGAATATACTATAAAGAAAGCTAAGTCAGAACAAGCTAAAATAGATTTAATTATAGCTAAAAATAGTGGCAAAAATAATATAGTTAATAAAAAAGAAGTTGATCAATACAAGTATAAAAAACTTAGTAAAGCTGAACAAGTGAGAAAGTTAGATAGCTTAGGATTAAGCAAAGACGAAATAAAAGCTTTGAAATATGAAAACGATAGAGTGGAAAAATTACTTGAGCTAATGAAAAAATAATATGGATAATAGAAAAGAAGTAAAAAGAGAAAATAAACAAGTAAGAAAACTTAGAACTTTAAGAAAGTTAAATTCTAAAGGCAAGACTGATACTGATAGATATAAAAAGCTAAAGAAACAAGTTTATAATCCTTTTATAGATGATAGAAAAGATATGAAAAAAATGGGTGCTGCTATGGGTAAGGTTAAAAATCCTATACCTAAGTATGATCCAACTGAAGGAGTTAAAAAAGGAGTTAACAAAAGTGTGTTAAAACCAACACTTGAAAGTGTTATTAAGAAAAATCCTTCACCTACTACAGGTGGACAATCAATTGAAATGACTGGACATCCAGGAGAATACTTAATGGGTGGTGGAGCTATTGGTGGTTTTAAAACAGCAAAAACAATAATAGGAAAAGCAATGCAAGCCGGGCAAAGGTATGCAGTTCAATCTGCTAAAAAATCTTTTAAGCCAAGTTCTATAGGATCAAATAGTTTGTAAGGAACAATAAAAATAATGGGCACCATACCCAAAGTTCCTGTAACCAAAAAAGGGGAGGTCAATTAAGACTTCCCCTTTTTATATTTTAGCTATTACAGTATTCACAAATACCGCCTAAACATAATGGACACATAATTCATAT
>Ga0233415_10001245_pt1 | contig 11114 bp, 10 predicted proteins | sample Na_anoxic_12_MG_FD_188631 | JGI IMG/M metagenome (GOLD analysis project Ga0233415, IMG submission 188631) | Seawater microbial communities from Saanich Inlet, British Columbia, Canada - Na_anoxic_12_MG | ecosystem: Environmental > Aquatic > Marine > Inlet | place: Canada: British Columbia...
ACAGCTGGAAGGTTTGAAACACTCACAATAGAATATACCGTTGGGCCCAGCGGTATTCCTGAAGGGGGCGCAATTTGGATAGATGATCCTGACTTCAACGGTATGGGATGGAGTATCTTTCAGAATTTTCAGGTAAAAAATCCTAACGATAATGGTTATGTTAGTGCTAGAGTAATTAGTTCCAACATGGCAACCTCAGAACTAGAGCGTATATCTCCTCCATCTAATCAGATGAGGCATTACATTATATGTACTATAAAAGATGCACCATTAATGGCAGGAGACCAAATTATCGTTGTTTATGGTGATACATCTCAATCCAAATCAGGCGCAGGCAAAGTACCAAAAAGAGCATATAAAAATGTAACATTTAGGCTTTACACTGACACTGACGCCAACGGAATTTTTCACCCTGCCAAAACATTTCCTGTTATAAATATCAGGTCTTCCAGGCCATCAAAAATAATTATCACAGGTCCTTCATTTGTAAAGATAGATCGACCTTTTGAAACAACAGTCAGGATACTGGATCAATATGGTAATCCCGCCGAAGATTATTCAGGCACGGTTTCATTTACTTCCGCAGACCCTGATGCTGATTTACCCGAATCCTATACCTTCAGTCCCATCGATAAAGGCGTCCATGTTTTTCATCAGAACTATTTGCACGCCAAAGGTATCCACTATATAACTGCAAAGGATCTGACCTATCCCTTTGAAGACCAAAGTAATCCTATTGCCATGGTTGAAGCTTTACCAGAATACGATCTGTACTGGGGTGATCTTCATGGCCATCATGGACATATTTTTTGTGATTCTGGCCAGCTCAATAGCCAATACTACGATTATGCCAGAGATGTATCGGATTTGGATTTTACCTGTGAGACGGCTAAAAGTAGTTCTTACTGGAATGTGGAAGAAACCTGGAGTGCAATATCAAAATGTTGTTACTTATACAACGATCCAGGAAAATTTGTCACGTTCCTGGGCTTTGAATGGATGAACACAACAAGGGGGCAAGGTCACCACTGTGTCTATTATAGAGACGATTATCAACCTTATTACAGCCCTGAAAGTGAATCAAGTGATACGCTTCCCGAATTGTGGAACTTACTTTCAGATAAAAAAGCCATAACAGTGCCGCATGCCACCATTTATACCGGTTTTAATTGGAATGACCAGAATAATAAATTAAGGCCACTTGCTGAGATTTACTCGGCATGGGGGAGCAGTGAAGAGAACAGAATACCGTCGCGCCAGGAATCTTATAGCCTGAGGGAGTATTTTAGAATGCTTGCAAAGAAAATATTTCATTTGGGCAAATTTGGCTCTGTACAACAAGGCCTTGCTCAGGGAAATAAGATGGGTTTCATTGCATGCAGCGATACTCATTGGGGGCAGCCAGGAGGAACCAAAAAAGGCTTACATGCTGTTGGAGGGCTGACTGCTGTGTATGCAAAAGCACTCAGCCGGTCGGATATTTGGGACAGCTTGCTAAATAGGAAAACCTATGGAACAACCGGCGCAAGAATACTGTTAAATTTTCAGATAAATGGGCATATGATGGGAAAAGAATTTAAAACATCTTCAGATCCTATTATTAAAGTGAAGGTAAGTGGAACCTCTATCATCCAAACAATAGATATAATGAAATGTAACTATACCACAAGCAAAAAATGTTTTATATCCTACTCCGAAAAGCCAAATAAAAAGAAGACCATCCTTTCCTGGGTTGATAAAGATTTTACTGAAGATTGCTGTTACTATGTTCGAGTAATCCAATATGACGGAAACATGGCGTGGTCAAGCCCTATCTGGGTAAATCAACGTTGAAAGATACGTGATGGCCTCCCTTGGAGAGATATCATTCACGTTTTTGACGGTATGAAGTATGAACATAGAGTTAATGAGAATAATCGACCGTAGAGTAGGTGTTCCGCTTTGTTTTATTCTTACTTTGTTATTCAAGATTAGCAAAAAGTTAAAAAAACATAATAATGTCCCTCTCAATATTCCTCCTAAAATACTTTATATAGAACTTTCTGAAATGGGAAGTACGATACTGGCCTATGCCGCTATAAAGAAGGCGTTTGAGATTTTCCCAGGTGTTAAACTATATTTTTTGATCTTCGAGCAAAACTCCAAAAGCCTTCGTTTAATAAACATCATTCCTGAAGAGAATATATGCACTATAAGATCGCGTTCTCTCATTAGGTTTGTTATAGATACATTCCGCGTTTTATGGCGCTTGAGAAAGGAGAGAATTGATATTGTTATAGATCTTGAGCTATTTTCGCGCTTTACCTCTATTTTGGCCTACCTCTGTGGTGCTAAGCAAAGAGTAGGTTTTTACCGGTTTACACTTGAGGGTTTGTATCGGGGCGATCTTTTAACCCACAGAGTTGCTTATAATCCCTATCAGCATATAAGTTTAAATTTCTTATCGCTTGTTTGTGCACTGCAATCCCCTACCAATGAAATACCACTGGTGAAAAGACACCTGACCCATGATGAAATAACTGTTCCCAGTCTCGATGCTGATCAACAGGCAAAAGATATAATTTGGAAAAAATTAAAAGAGGTTAATCCCCAAATAGACCCTAGTAATTCTATTGTTATTCTAAATCCACATGCAGGTAAGTTATTGCCTATACGGGCCTGGCCTCTGAAGAATTATGTGGAACTTACCCTTAGATTGCTACAGGATTCCGATCTTTACATCATTGTCGTTGGAACAAAGGAGGGGCTCCGAGATGCTGAGAGAATCTGCCGAGAAGTAAACGATAACCGATGTCTGGATATGGCTGCAAAGTTAGAACTTGAAGAGTTGATTCCCCTTTTCAATATTTCCCATGTTCTTGTAACTAATGATAGTGGTTTGCCTCATTTTGCGTCATTGACATCTATCAGGATGTTCGTTTTTTTTGGCCCAGAAACTCCTAAAGTTTATGCACCTTTGAGTCCGAATTGTACACCACTATATGCATCTTTTGCTTGCAGTCCATGTGTATCGGCTTTTAATCATCGGAAAACACCCTGCAATGATAATAAATGCCTGCAGAATATCGGGGTAGACTATGTATATAATATGGTAAAAGACCATCTTGATCATACATAAGGAGGTATCCATTAAAGCAAACATGAGAAAGCATTACACATTTGTTGCCGGACTTATGATAAGTTTCCTTTGCATTTATTGGCTCAGCAATAAAATTAACCACGGGAAGATTGTAGATATTGTGACGTCAATAGATACGATCTGTCTTTTTTGGGCAGTGGTTCTTCAACTCATAAGCTTTGGCGTCAAGGGTATTAGATGGGGCATTCTTTTAATGCCCTTTAAGGGGTGTAGGACCATGCTTGTGACAAAAATTGCGTTGATTGGTCTTATGTTAAATAACATTCTACCCGGAAAGATAGGTGAACTTGGCAGGGCCTATCTGCTTGGAAATAGAAAGGATATAAGGAAAAGTCTTGTACTCTCAACAATTATTACTGAGAGAAGTGTAGATGTTCTTGTGGTTCTTTTTATGCTAATAGTTGTTTCTCTCGTGACACCTCTTTCCCATTTGGCACAACGTATTATAATGTATAGTAGTTTCGCTGTTTTTGGCTTTTTCTCCTTGCTACTTTTGGTAAAAGCGAAACGCGCCAAACTGGGCTTTCTTCTCGAAGCAGCATTCCAAAGGCGTTTCAAAAGGAGAGGAGAGGCTTTTATTGAGATAATCAAAAACCTTTTTTTGGGGTTCCAGTGGTCAACCTATAAGGCGCTTGCACTGAGACTTTCTTTCTTTTCCATTTTGTACTGGGGTATCATTTGTTTGTCAACTCAGTTTATTGTGTGGGGTTTCCATCTTCCTGTCCCTTATTATGTATCGATTGTTATTGTGGGCATAACGAGTTTTGGCATGATAATCCCATCTTCTCCAGGGTATCTGGGAACTTATCATTTCTTAGTGGTGAATACCCTTCTATTTTTCAACGTTGATAAGAATACGGCCTTGAGTTTTGCTATTCTCGCCCATTCCATCTGGTATTCTCTGGAGATATTTCTCGGTCTGACCTTCATGTGGCAAGAAAACTTGTCTTTCGAGGTTTTGAAAGATTTGAAAGTCATAGAATGGAGAAAAAAGAAAGTATAGAGTGAAGCAATCTATTGTAACTGAGGAAGATGGTTGAGAATGGCAGATCTAAGGATCATCAGCAGAAAGAAAAAACTGATTGCGCCCCTGATAGACTTCTGTGGGAAGTGTGCGTTTAGGATATCTAGTTTTTCTAATAGATCGCAACAACAAAATTGTAGAGATTCGGAAATTAGAAGAATTCTAGTTACCAGACTTGATTCTATTGGTGATGTCGTCTTATCTATTCCAATTCTGGAACCTCTGAAAATAAAATTTCCCTATGCTTCTATTACGTATTTGGTTTGTTCGCAGGCAAAGGACGTAATAGATGGGAACCCCTATATAGATGAAATAATTGCCTATGATGCTCCGTGGCATTTTTCTCGAGGGATAGCTAATGATGTTAGGAATTACTTGAGTGTATTAAAGTTGTTACGTACCAATAAATTTGATCTTGTCCTTGACCTCGAAGGGAACGCCAAAAGTATCCTTTTTATTTCTTATATGAGCAAGATACCTCTTAGGGTAAGCCGCGATTGGACCGGAGGAGGATATTTACTGACAAAGGTAGTGCCGTGGGATGAAAAAAAGCATATGGTTGAGTACCAGGCAGACATTGCCAGGGCTGTGGGAGCAGAGATTAACGAGTATGAAATGTGTATTCCCATCGGATCAGAAGAAAGAAAATTTGCAGATTATTTATTTAATCAAAATGGAATTAAGGGTTCGGATTTGGTAGTGATTTTATCACCCGGAGCCAGGCGGATAACAAAATTCTGGCCGGTTGAACGTTTTGCAAAAATTGGAGATTGGCTTGTACGTTCTTTTGATGCAAGGATTGTTATCATCGGTGCTCCAACTGAAATAGAACTTGCCGATAAAGTTAAAAATTTAATGAGTGAAGATGCTTATGTCTTTGCCGGAAAAACGAAAACATTGAAACATCTGGCAGCAGTCATGGAAAGCGCATCATTGGTGATAGGTAACGATTCCGGCCCCATGCATATCGCGGCTGCCGTAAAAACGCGTACAGTCACACTTTTCAGTTCAGGCCTCCCCTCAGAATACAGACCATACGGCAATATACATAAGGTGGTACAAAGAGGTAATTTAAGCTGCAGGCCCTGTACGGAAAGAAAATGTGTAAGGCCTGAAGGGCTTTGTGTGGAACTTATAACCGTGGAAGATGTGAAAGAGGCTGTTAGAGAACAGATGAAACGGGTTGTAGGTTGAATTTTTTGTCTAAGAGTTATCATTAGGTGCTGCACTCGGAAGGAATGGACAAATTGGATTTATCAATACGTAAATGTTATTCAAACATTGAAATTAGAAAGGAAATCAAAGAAGAATTATCCCAAAGGGGAGACTCGCTACCGCAAAACAAGGATGCAAAGATACTTATTAAGCCCAACCTCAACAGCAATATGAATGCCCTAACCGGAAATACGACCGATCTTCGATTGATTGCCGCCGTTCTCGAATTTTTAAAAGATTCCGGTTATTCAAATATTACTATCGGTGAAGGAACAAACAGCGGGTTTTACCGAAGGGGAATCGGGGTAATATCGAGGCTTAAAGTAGACAGACTCGCCAAAAAATATGGAGCACGAACGTATGATCTTAATTATGACAGCAGGATTGAGATAGAATTTGAGAACGGAGTAAAAGCAGAAGTCTCTGATATCTGTATTAATAATGACTTCTTTATAAATATTCCAAAATTAAAAATGCATTACGAGACAGAGATGACGGTGTGTCTTAAGAGCCTGATAGGCTGTCTGGTGGGTATGGAAAACAAGAGAAAGACCCATTCCAGCTTGATCAAGAATATATATAATTTAAACAAATTCATTAAACCGGATTTGCATATCGTTGATGCCATTATTGCTATGGAAGGAACAGGGCCCACAACAGGCACACCGATTCATTGCGGTTATATTATTGCAGGAAAAAATCCATTTTTGCTCGATTTAGCCTGCGCTATGATTGCAGGAGTGCCTTACATTGAAGTACCTGTTTTGAAACTGGCGGAAGAAAAAGGGGATATTCCCAGAAGTTTCCACGAATATTTGTACGAAATTGAAATTGACCGCTATATTAAAAGATTCAAACGACCAGAGATTAATTTGCTTACAGCTTTAGTTTCTCATAAAAGGCTTCAAAAGTATTTTCTAATGATAAGGCATGCGCCGATAATAAAGACCATTTTCGGCACTTCACTGGCAAACCGTATTATGTTTGCAACCGGGCTGACCCAGGAAATTTTTATTGAAGAAGACAGAGATGAAAATAAATTGCATTTAGATGAATCCAAATGCAAAGGTGAAGGTAAATGCCGGATATACTGTCCCATGGGACTAAATTTGCCGGAGGAACTAAACCATCCCGACTGCATTAACTGTCTCTATTGTTTTTGTATCTGCCCCAGCAGGGCTATTGAAATTGAAGGCGACCTATGTTTTTTTTCCGAACAACTCAAGCAGTATGATACTATTGTTAGAAGCCTGTAGGAAATAGCCATGGCAAAAGACCGGATAACCGTACTGGGTGTAAATGTCGATACAATTGATCTTAAGGCTTTGTTAAAAAGATGCAATAGTCTTATTTCCCGGAAAAAAAAGGCAAAGATAATGTATGCTAATATCCACACGATGAATCTTGCCCATAGGAATATTAGATACAGGGATGCTCTCAATAAGGCTGATTTGGTTTACTGTGACGGAGAAGGCGTAAGATGGGGCGCGCGGATTCTTGGGAAATATCTGCCCCAAAGGATGACTGGCGCAGATTGGATATGGGATTTGTGCGAAATGTGTGAGGACAAAGGTTACTCATTATATCTTTTGGGAGGAGAAGGTGGTGTAGCAGAGGAAGCTGCAAAAAAATTGAAGGAAAAATTTCCTGATTTAAAGATAGCTGGTACCTATCGTGGATACTTTCTGAAATATGGTGAGGAAAATGATAAGGTAATTGACTCAATAAATAAGAAAAGCCCCGATATGTTGTTGGTGGGATTTGGTAGTCCTTTGCAGGAAAAGTGGATTCATGAAAATTTTGGGAAACTCAATTCCTGCGTTGTTTGGGCCGTTGGTGCCATGCTGGATTTTGTTTCAGAAAAAGTGGCGAGGGGACCGAGATGGATGCTTGACAATGGTATGGAATGGTTGTTTCGTTTGATTATCGAGCCCCGAAGAATGTGGAAGAGGTATATAGTCGGCAATATAGTTTTTTTTGAAAGGATAATAAAAGAAAGAATCTCCCAACAATAGGGCGTAGCTTACAGACAGTATAGTAGTGTAAGGAAATAAATATGAAAATCATGATAAGTTATCCACCATTCAGGGACAAGGGCAGCCCTATGCTCACTCAAAACAGGCAGTTTCAGTGGTATCATGTGGGATCTTACATTTACCCGGTTGTCCCTGCCAGTGCGGCAACATTACTAAAACAAAATGGTTTTGATGTAATCTGGAATGATGCCATAGCCGAAGGCTGGAACTTTGATAAATACATGGATCACTTCATTCATGAAAAACCTGATGTGGTAGTATTTGAAACAAAGACTCCAGTAATAAAAAAGCACTGGAAATTGATAAAAGAATTAAAAGGAATTATTCATAAATGTAAATTTATAATCATGGGAGATCATCCTACAGCTTTGCCTTATGAATCCATGGTAGAATCCATGGTGGACTATGTTATTGTGGGAGGGCATTATGATGTAGTGCTATTAAATTTAGCAAAATATTTCATAGGTGAGAAACCTTTACCAAATTGCATCTGGTATAGGGATAACGGCTCTATAAAGCATACAGAGAACGATCTTCATATTGATCTTGACAGTATTCCCTTTATCGATCGGAAACTTACCAAAGCACACCTCTATGGCGAGAAATGGAAAAAGAAAACCCCATTCTTCTATACTATGGCTGGTAGAGACTGTCCTTGGCATAAATGCACTTTCTGTTCATGGACTACTATTTATCCCCAATTTAATGTGAGAAGGGTTGAAAATCTATTGGACGAGATCGGCTTTCTTATCGAGAATCATAACGCCAAGGAGATATTCGATGATACGGGAACCTTTCCAGGTGGGAACTGGTTAAGAAAATTTTGTCAAGGGATGATTGGGAGGGATTACCATGAGGAAATACTCTTTTCATGTAACATGAGATTCGATTATATGAAGGATCCGAGGATTCCAGAAATGATGAAAAAGGCAGGTTTTCGAAAAGTTAAGGCAGGCCTGGAATCAGCAAGCCAGGAGACGCTTGAAAAAATAAATAAAGGAATCACCGTGGAAGATATTGTTACTGGGTGTAAAAATGCTGCTAAGGCAGGCATTGATGTTCATTTAACGGTCATGGTAGGTTACCCTTGGGAAACCAGGGAAGATGCCAGGCGTACTATTGATTTGGCCAGAAATTTAATGTCTCAAGGGTATGCTGAAATGCTCCAGGCAACAGTTGTTGTTCCATACCCTGGTACCCCATTAAATAAGTATGCTTCTGAAAATAACCTTTTCCGATTTGATCCCGATGACTATGACCGATTTGATATGACTGAACCGGTTTTAAAGACATCGGATATGTCTCCAGAAGAAGTAATGCAAATGTGCGAACAAGTATATAAATCTTTTCTAGCCCCGAAATTTATTTTTAGACACTTAAAAAACATACGGACATGGGAAGATGTGAAATATATTGCCAAAGGTGTCGTTTCCGTTATAGGGCATTTAAAGGATTTCTCCAGAATTAGAAGTAAAGAAAAGGTGCGTAGAACTACAAGTTAAATAATACTTAAAATGGAGATTTTTATCATGAAAAGGCTATCGATATTGATGGTTGCGGCTTTTCTCTTTTGTGGATGTGCAACATTTGGAACATTCGATAACTTTAAACAGGGCGAGACAACAAAGGCAGAAGTTAAATCCATGCTTGGAGAGCCGAAAAAAAGCGTTTTGAAGGTGATCAAGAAGTATGGCAATACTATTTTATTATGAAAAATCGAAAAAAAGCACCTAAAATGCAAACAATTTTGAATGTTGATATAATCTCCAAAGAAAAGGAGATCGATAACTATAATATCACAGTTTCACAGGAATCTGTGAAAGAGGTGCCCAAAAAGGGGATACAAGAAGGCAGACCTTTGCCACCGGCCAAAGAGCCCATTCAGCCTCATAAAAAAGCAGGCAAAAAATTTATCTATCAATTCGATAGAAACAATGATGGACGTGTATCAAGAAGTGAATTTCCAGGTCCTGACCAAGTATTCAGGAATCTGGATCGGAACGATGATGGGTTCATCGATGTTGAAGAAGCCCCTGAGCGCCGCCCGTCTCACAAGAAAAAGCGTAAGTATTAAAACAGATGAAGGTAGACCCCGATGTTGCATATAAAGTCACCCGAGTGCACGAAATACACTATCGTACAAATTTGAAAATTGGGAATTGATGCAGTCTCAGGACTTCACCAAACGTGAATTCGTCAAGTATCATCAATTTGCCGTTTCATACTGCAATAACAGCCCATTTTTAAAAAATCTGAATTGTCTTATCGTCTGGCCGCTGCGGGGCACAAACTCGTTTTCAATCCGAAAGCCTTTGTCTATCATACTCACCCAAAGACGTTCACCAAGTACTTAAAGATCAAATTCTGGAGGGGATACTGGCGAATAGTAGTCTATAGGCGTTATCCAGACAAGGCTGTGAAGGATTCTTATACACCTATGGTTATCAAGATACAGACCATGCTGATGGCGTTGTCCCTACCCCTTATTCTTCTTTCATTGTTTATGCCCAACCTTATCTATTTTACTCTATCGGCCTGGGCTATAATTATTATTTCGTCTTTCCCTTTTTCATTTAAGACCTTCAAGAAGGACAGGATAGTGGGTTTGGTTTCACCTGGGGTGGTTTTGTTACGGTCTCTGGTCTTTGCTACTGGGAGTCTGCCAGGAATGGCTCGTTGTTTATTCAATATTAAAGCTTCTCATCTCACTTATTTCTATTGGTGCTGAGGGACCAGCTTTACCTATCACTTTCCAGTAGACGATTCCATTTATTTGTTCCATCTTTTGAATGATATTCCATATCCTTCCCAACACTTGTGCTGGAATAGTGTCGGTTGTGGTGTCAGGCATCCAACTTGAGTTTGGAACAGTGAGAGTGGGAAAGCCGAGAACAAATGACGAGGTTGGGGAGAACTGTATCTTAAACCGGTAATTGGAATCAGCCTCCCAGGTAAATGTTGCAGGTGGTGAGGCAGGTAAAGCCGCACCATCATCCGGAGCGAGTAAGGTGATTTCATCACCACCAGTTCCATAATACCAGAGCAAAAACTCGTCCCATTCGGTATCCGCAGGAAAATCTATTATAGAGCTGTTGTAATCGCTGTCAAAGGAAGATTCTCTCCTTGGGAAATAGATGGCCAATCCATGTGAGTTAGATCTTTGATTTCCGTGAAATTCTGATGTCAGCGCTTGATCAACTGCATCCATGACTTACCCTTTGAAGTCTCAGAAGGCTGGTCGGATTCAGGCCCATTAAAATCCACTCTTAGCACAGATAAGGACTCCTTATGATTTCCACCGTTTTGTGTGATCTTGATAAAATAATATTTGCATATCAGACTATTACCAGCTTTTCAACCTCCGCAGAAAGTATGGCGGTAACCTGAAATAATCAATAGACTCTTAAAAATAGTGAATCTGCTTCTGGCATAATAATTTTGGTTGATATCACGTATTGTTACGATCCGAAAATTGCTGTAATGCTTTAATAGATTGAACCGTAAGTTCTTTTTTATTAATGATGGATCAGGGGACAGAGCTTGAGTGCCCTGAACAGCTAAAACTTGATAGTATAGGAAGTCGCATTTTTGGACGCAGATGAAAGCAGATTATCAAGATCTAAAATATCTTAAAAAAATATCTGCGAATATCTGCGACAATCTGCGTCCTAATTACCTTGAGCACGAATGTGAGTTGTTT
>Ga0233415_10001246_pt1 | contig 11110 bp, 12 predicted proteins | sample Na_anoxic_12_MG_FD_188631 | JGI IMG/M metagenome (GOLD analysis project Ga0233415, IMG submission 188631) | Seawater microbial communities from Saanich Inlet, British Columbia, Canada - Na_anoxic_12_MG | ecosystem: Environmental > Aquatic > Marine > Inlet | place: Canada: British Columbia...
TTACGGGCCACTGTGAAATTTTCTTTGGTTACATTAAGTAACTCGTATGAATCGGGTATTGTTTTAAGTAGTGCTAGCTTATCTTTACATATATTACCCACACTAGACGCTATCTTTGCCTCTATTCGGGCATTGCTACCTTCTAACTCCTTGATCTTATCGTAGTACTCACTGATGTATTCGTTGTGGGATCTAATCTTGTCTAGACAGTTACGGATATCGTCGTGATTCCCATCTATATCACGCTCTCTTCTAGCGATATTTGAATTATTTGTATCTATACGGGTGAGCAGACTATTAGTGTCGTACATCATATCCCCATCGTTGATAGCGTTCCGTAGAACAATGCTGCGGTGGTTAGATGCTAAATGCTTAACCTCTACTTGCTTTGCCGTAGCCTCTTCTCGGTACTCATGTATTGCTTTGTTAATCTCACTCATAGGCATACTACTGATGTCCTTAGTCTTAAATACGCTAAGAAATGGGTAAGATGCGATGTAGTTGAACCCGAAGTCCATCATACTCGCTAGTGAATCCAATATTTCGTTGAATTTGGGTAGGTCATCCTGACTGTCTTTTAGCCACGATGGTTTTAGTCGGATTACGTCCGATAACGTGTAGTCTGATTGCTTCATAGTATCATCTCCTCGAGAATAATATGATGTGAATAAGTGGAGCTAAAATATACGAACAACCGCTTAGTTTATATATTTTAACCCCGTATTAATTACTTGCCGCCCTTAACCTTCTCGCCAAAAGAGACAAATGCGTAGTCATCTAGTATATCTGATGCCGATGCTGTCTTACCGTTCACCTTAATAGATGGGTTGTCTAGGTCATACTCGTTGATTAGGTCTTGGATTGACTCCACGTTGTCGTAAGTCTTTGATTCTCCGCCTAGTGCCTGTACTGTTACTGTTTTTGCCATGGTGTAAACTCCTCAGTTTGTATAGTGGCTGTAGTGTAGTGCTATTACTACAATACTTTTTATCAAGATTTGAGAAAATTTATTCCAAAAAATTGATTTTTCAAAGCTTATCAAAAAATTTTCGGCATTGCAAACTTTCTTTTCTTGTTTTCATTTCTTTGCTCAAGTTGCTGAAATTTTTAGGGTTTTGAAAAGTCAAGTGAAATGTTTTATTTTCTTTTCTTTTTTGCTTCGCTTTACCCCATATTAAACACTATTTATTGTGGACACACGTCTGGCCACACCTATCCAATTACTGTAATATCAATGGTTTAATCGTGTCCAAACATCTTCGAGATATCAATAGGTTAAGTGTGTTTTTGGACATCTAAAAATGTTTTACTTTTTTGCAGTTTGTGCGGGGTGCGTCAATACGGGGTGCGTTGTTTTGTTGGGCGGTGTGTTAGTTTGGGAATTACAATAGGTTAGGTGATTGCTTTGTCCACGTGTGGCCATGTTTGGTGTCCACTGTAACTTGATGATATTGTTCAGTTATTCGTGAATTTGGACACGTTCTTTCCTTTGGACAACATTTAGATTTAAAAAAAAAGAGTATGGTAGATATATATAAATATATAAAACTTTTGAAATTGGGTTGAGGTGTGGCCAGAGCAGTCTTACATTATGCGTGGGGTCAGGTATATTGGGGCTAGGTTAGGTTATCTTGTGCATGATATTAAGTGTAGGGTGGCATGATATTAAGTGTAGGGTGGCATGTTTAGTTGGTGCTAGAATCGGTCGAACCCGTCGTCTGGGATTCCATTTTCCCCGTATTTATTTAAAATTGCGCCCCGAATCATGAATCATGCGCCGTTACGCCCCATCTTTACGTGTAGAATCAAAAAATTAAGGAAAAATTAATAAATTAAGAATAAATTAATATTGTAAAATATTCATACTGTAAAATTTACACTAACTCTTGACAAGGTTTTTGTGGTAAGAGGCAGCGCATTGTAAAAAATACACGTGTAAAATATTCTCTTGCCTTGACATGATGTGTTGTGGTATTCGCGCGGGCGCGCGCTCTATTAATTATATAGTGGCTCATTTTGATGGTGTGTAAAAATTACAAGCAAAGAAAATAAAATTTGCTAAACAATCAAAACTTTGATATTATTATTTCAACGGAAAAAACAACAACTTTAACGTAGGAGTTAAAATGATGAAACAATTATTAGTAGTATTAGGAATGTTATTAGCAGTAAGTCACGTGAGTGCAAAAGGGCTTGATCTAAGCGCACTAACAACGGGAAACGCACTTGGAAGCAAAATTGGCGTGGGACAATTGCAATCGATCATTACGTCACAAAAAGTGTATTGCGCACGAATCGACGGGAAAAATTACCTAGCATCAGTAGGAGCTTTAAAAGTGTTCAAGGCTGTTGTAACAGGGCGTACACGGTCAGTGAATTGCAGCGACAAGGTAAAAAGGCAAGCTCTATCAAGCGGATTGCAAGTTATCCAACTGTCAAAGAGTAAATTTTCAGAGGCAGCATATGCAAAATTCGGTCAAGCTCTAATCAAAGCGTTTGGCGTATAGAACTAATCACACACTAGGCGGCCAATAATGGCCGTCTAACTTAAATAAACGTAGGAGTTTATATTATGACATCAGAACAACTAATGAGCACAGCGAAGGCTGTAAGAAAAGCAAAGAGTACAATCGACAAGCTCAAGATTATGCGCGAAGTACCTACAAGGAATCAAGATGCGCTAATGAAACTAGTCGAGGAGCTTGGTAAAGATAAGCAAGGGATTGAAATCTACATGAATAAAGCGCAAGTTGCATGTGGTATAAAAGTTTATGAGGAGGGTACTGGCAAGCAGGGATTATATCTCAGCAATAAAACATTGGCTAATTGGTCAGCTATTCAAACAACTGTTAGTGAGTACGTAACCAATGCAAGTCATACCTTCTAATCGTTAGACATATCAAACAATAGTATCATGCCTCAACCTTATGGTTGGGGCTTCTTACGTTTGTTTGTCCCACCCTGTCATGTGTTAGGCATGGGTGACTATATGTTAGGCATAGCAAACTTATGTTAGGCATAGCAAACTTATGTTAGGTCTACCCCTCAAGCGGCGCATACATTATAAAGAGTCGAAGACACTATTTATTTTTTCTTTTATACTTTTAATAAGATAGAGGGGTACCATCGAACTTTTGAATTTATTTATCTATGAGGGGTCAACCGTCCGTGCGCCGTGAATTTTCACACTTTCATCCCTGACAAATTGAATCAGGTATAATTATACTTGCACAACCCATTGACAGACCGTAAACTACTTAGATGAGGAACCAAAACGAACTAGTCATTAGAGACCCTGACACGGGCGATCTCCAAATTATCGACTGCATCACAGGAGAGTTAATCTCTACATCGTCTAAGCCAGATGATGAGTCCATTTATCTGTTCACCTATGAGAAAGCTTTAATGATTTGTCAGGAGGTGGTCAAGGGAATGTCCCTAGTAGAGCTTGGAAATAGCCCAGACTACCCACCGCTACATGTCATCAATCATTGGTTGAGAACAGACAAGATGTTTCAGGCAGAGATGAAACTTGCACGTAAGGCGAGAGCAGAGTACTATCACGATCAGGTTGCAGGAATTGCAAAGAACGCATGTAACTTAGAATACGGAACCAAAGAAGATATTGCCAGTGTTAAGCTCGCAGCCGACCAGTTCAAATGGCTAGCAGAGAGAAACAACCCAGAGAGATTCGGGGCCAAGGTAACACATGAGGGATCTGTAGATAAACCAATTGTAATGAGAGTAATAAATACAGGGATCAATAGAGCTCCTGATGTAATAACAACAGCAAAAGAGGTAACACATGAGCAAGAAACAATTATCAGTGACTTCAGTAGTGGAGAAAGTGAAGATCACGGACGCACCGATACAGGATCAGTCGGACAGGATCACGATGTTGGAGAAGCAGAACCAAGCTCTGATGAATAGACTTGATACGCTAATCACTAAACTAGCAGACTCACCTGTAGCTACTACTATTAATAAACCAGACAGAAAAGCTAAAGAAGGACACAAACTTGTTAAGGCAAGAATCCTAGCACACGACGGAGACCTAGAGATGGGTATCATTGAAGTGCCATTGTCGGATAAGCGTAAACCATTTGACCCAGCAACTGATACGGTTAATAATGGAGTAGTAGCACAAAGAGGAAACCCGATGGCCGATGCAAAGCTTGGCGATAACGATGTGTCTGTAACAGGAATCTAAATGTCTTCAAACAAAGACCCAAGCAGTAATAACTTTTACGAGCGTTGGTTTTTTCACAATAACCCTAAACTACAATTAGTAGATAAGGTTAACTCCATAGAATACATTGTTGGTATCGCGCCACCTAATACTAAAGAAACAGATATTGGGTGGCAGATTACTAAGTATATCTATAAGGACAGGCAGGTTGAGAAATACCCTGCTCAGGGTGGATCTACTAACTTGCGTTGGGTAGACCGCTTGGACGTTTTTGATCCAGACATTCCACTAGATGGAAGCCCTTATGACATAGTACTATCTAACTACACACTGATAGACGGGACAGGGAATGGTTCGCTAGTAGCACTTATTACTACACTGTCCTCAGACCCATTAAGAACACACACATACACAATTATAGAAGACATCAACAACAAGTTTCAAGTAGTAGGTGATGAGTTGAAGCTCATAGACACCGTGAACTTAGTTGATGGCTCGTATACTATCAAGGTACAGACAAAGGATGATCTCGACAGAACGTTTGAACAACTCCTGTACCTTGTAGTAATACCTGTTCCCGAGTTCACAGATACTACATCAGTTGTATTCAATGGACTTGACCAATGGATGTACGCACCACTACTAGGCAATATGTTTGCCACAGAAACAAAGTGGTCGTGGTCAGTTTGGTTAGACCCAAGTGATCCTACAATCAACGACGGACAGGGATTCTTCGGAATACACGCAGACAGTAACAATTATTTCAGCTTCGGATTCCAGAACGGGGTACTTACGCTAAGACACAAGGATAACGGTAATGCGGAAACGTCTATCACATGGGCTTCGGACGCAGGTATGTCCAACTATTCTTTGGTTATGGACTACGATGCTGCTAATACGGCAGTACAATTCAACGTATACAAGAATGGTGTACCGCAAGCGCAGGTAACAAACAGTAATCCTACGTATGTTACGCCAATCCCTACATATTTACAGGCAGGAGACTTATGGATTGGTAAAGATCCCAGTGATCCTAGCCAAATACAGTACCTTCGCATGAATGACCTTTCATTGTGGGAGAAACCCCTATCAATAGCAGATGCTGTAGAGATATACGGGACAGGTACAGCAAATGATCTATTCCAACATACGAACTCCGCTTTCCTTAGAGGTTGGTGGACATTCGAGAATGGTGGGGCAGATGAACTAAGCATATACAACGCGATCGTAGTAAATGATGGGCCATCAGTTTATGATCCACTACTACAGCACTATGTATTTATAAATGAGCACAGACTTACTGATGAGATCCTAGCAGGAAGTACTCCTATACAGTTAGCTAATGGCCAGTACGTAGTTGAAGTGACTACTGACAATGACCAGTATCTGACAGAGTATATCAAATATTCGGCGTTCCAACTTAGAGGATTCGACCTTACCCAAAGTGATAAGTTCCAAGAGTTCATAGATGAGAAATTTAAGAGATCTAAATATAATGAAGTTACGCATACGGGACTAGGAGTTATAGAGATTCTAGCATATACTGTAGGAGTTGGTTTAAAGTCAGACATGACTAAAGTTCAATGTAGTGGCGGCAATAGAGCAATATACACAGTTGAAATTAACAGTACCGTAGAGGGTAAGTCGAGAGCGTACTACACAGACTACAATACTACCATTGACTTAGACGGGCTTACCGTAGAAGATGGTGATGAGGTTAAAGTTTTTGCGGATAGCCAGACTAATATAGCCGCAGATTACAATGCAACACTTACATATCGAGAGTACCTACTATGAGCAAACTAGAAATACGTAAAAAGAAAATAGATGTTATGAAACTATCTTTAAGTATCTCAGAGTCTGAGTACAAAATAGAAGAGAAGTTGGCAGACATCGAAAGAATAAAAGGAAATATCAAAGGTGCAGGGGAACAACTCACTAAATTAGAAGAGACAATCAAAGCTATGGAGGCTAACGATGAGTGATTATGATTCCCAACTACCTATTAGGTCGAAGCAAGACGTAGACGAACGTGTACTTGTAAAATTACAGGATGGTGTAGATCCATCAGGTGTAGACAAAACGATGGAGATTAGTGAGAAGAAAGCTCACATAAGAAACTTCGGTAAAGACTCAGACGGAAACGACAAGCAATCGCTTCTTTCACAAGAGGGTCACACGCAATCAAACGGTGATTACGATGTTGCTAATAACAAACGTCCAAGTTCACAAGGTTTAATTGCTTCTGATAGAGATGCTTCTCCGTCAGAATCTACTATGAACCAAAGACCTACTGCAGTTGCAGGGGACAATGATAAGATTGCTTTAGATGTAGCTATAAGTGATAGTGATGGAAATCATTTTTCAGAAACGAACCCATTACCTACATACCAAGCGGAATCTCCTTTTGATGAGATAGACGATTTCGATGAAGCGGTAGATGTTGTTAAGGCAAGTTCAGCGAACCATGACTACACAGTATCTGTTGCTAAAACTTTAAAGCATTTAGAGGCAGAGGCATCAGCTTCTGGGAAAGCTAGATTTGAATTACAGGTAGAGACTGCTGCTGCATCAGGGGTATTTGATACAATAATGGTTAAGTTTAATTCAACAGCAAAACCAAACGTAGATTTTAAATATGCGAAGACTATAGCTACAGGCGTGATTATCAGAGTCGTTAAGAAGAATCTTGATGGCCAGAATCCTGCTTCTGTTCAGAGTCTATACTCGCAGATTAGAGGTAAAGAAATTTAATGGCTGATCTAGATCACGATAAAATGTCTGCTCCTATGCGAGTCACGGGGGCAGATGAGTTACACACGATGGAAGTTATTGAAGATGTGGACGGCAAGAAGAAAGCTCTTGTCAAAGCAAGTATCGATGATGGAGGTATAACTATATCTAGTGCCTTACGTATTGTAGAGGATCAGTCCCAATACAATATAAACACAGGTTCATGGACAACTTTATACACCCATAATGTACCCTCAGTAATTTCGGGGATGATGACTAAGTTTAATACCGCTAATGGTAGGGTACGACTCACTATTGACGGAAACGTGATATTCGATATAGAGTGCTCATTTCTTTCAGATATGATTAACTGGAATAACTCGGCTAATCCTAACACGTTTGTTAGTTTTAACAGCTCAAGTAACGTATTCTACTTCACACCATTCTTACCAATAACCGCAGCTTCTTCTGTATTACTAGAAGGAAGAACTACACAAGGTAACAGGAAGGTAGTAGGGCAGTACATACAGGTGGCAGATTTATGAGAGTTCTAAAGGAAGCGTTTAACTCAAACGTGTTTGACGGAAAACAATTACACCAAAAAGTACATGGTGTGAAAGCTACGGTAGCTGCAGGTGCTGAGGCGGTTCTGTGTTTTAAAGTACCTTATGATCTTTGCTACCTAACAGGTGCTGAGATTATTACTGATGTAACTAGTACGGTTAACCTATCAGCTAATATTCCTGATGGTCTAGGCGGATCTACTGTTCACGAGCAGTACGGGTACGATGTAAACGTGGGGCAGGTGTATACTCGAGATTCAGGGTACGCTGCACAAATTCCTTTAGGTATACAGCTAGAATGTACTGTAACAAATACGTCGGCAGTCTCTAAAGAGATGGGTGTAAACTTTATTATACATGACGCTAGAGAGCCAGAACCAGAACCAGAAAACTAAATTCATGTGAGGGGAACGAATGTTAGCAGAGATTGTAGACGAGTCCAATGATTGGGAATCCTTAGGGAATGGTGTAGAGTCAATCTGTATACCGTATGAACCTAGACCATTTCAGGCAGTTCTCCACGCTTCACTTAAAAGATTCAACCTACTAGTTTGCCACAGGCGTTTCGGAAAGACTGTGTTCTCTATCATGGAGATGATTGACCGAGGCCTTAGATGTGACCTACGAAATCCACAATACGCATACATTGCACCAACATACGCTCAGGCTAAAAGAGTTGCTTGGGAATACTTAAAGTACTACTGCTCATTTATACCAGACGCTAAGGCCAATGAAGCAGAACTGAGAATTGATATTCCTAGAGAGCATGAGGATGGTTCCAAAGATAAGATCCGCTTCATGTTACTAGGTGCAGATAATCCAGATAGTTTGAGAGGTATCTACCTTGATGGCTGTGTTCTGGATGAATACGCACAGTGTCCTCCTATGATGTGGGGTGAGGTTATTAGACCTGCACTATCTGACCGTAAGGGATGGGCCATATTTATTGGGACACCTAAGGGGCAGAACCATTTCTTTGATATGCTTATACGTTACAGAGAGTTGATGGTTGAAGGGAAACCTAACTACTATGCTGCTGTATACAGGGCTTCCGAGACAGGGGTACTGGACGACGAAGAACTTACCGATGCGAAGGACACTTCATCAGAAGAAGAATTTGCACAGGAATATGAATGTGATTTTGCTGCAGCATTAGTTGGAGCCTACTATGGGAAATACATAAATGAATTGGACGCTGCTAGCCGTATTATTGATTTCGACCACGACCCTACTGTTCCTGTTAAAACAGCTTGGGATTTGGGAATTTCCGATACTACCGCTATATGGATGTATCAGGTCATTGGAAGGGAAATCCATATTCTTGATTATATTGAGAACAAGGGCGTGGGACTTGAATGGTATGTTCAAGAAATAAACTCCAAAGGTTATATAATAGATCCATACGGTTGCGCTTTACCCCATGATGGGGCAGCGAGAGAGCTTGGAACTGGTAAATCCAGACAAGAACAGTTAGAAACTTATGGTATGCGTTCACATATTATACCGAGGCAGTCAGTGTCAGATGGTATCCACGCAGCCAGAATGTTGCTTAAGAAGCCTCATCTGTATATACACAAAACAAACTGCGCCGGAGGATTGAACGCGCTTAGGAACTACCAGAGAGCGTTTGACAGACGGAAAGGAATGTTCTTAGATAAACCATTACACAATTGGGCTTCAAATGGGGCCGACGCGTTTAGGTATTTGGCACTTGACTTAGACCTACCTGACCGTAGTATGATGGATAGAGGGCTCGAAAACATGCGAGCCAATTCTACATACGATGAACTAGACTACTAAGGAGATACCATGGACCCAGTAACAGCGGCCATTTTAATAGGTACAGCAGTAGCCGGAGCAGACGCTGCAAATAAATCCGCATACGCACAAATTAATGCTCAAAGAGAGCAGCAGACTGAGAATGTTAAGAACCAAAACTCAGCAGTAGAGAAAGACTACGCTAAGAAAGTTCAAGGTGCTCAAGGTCTAGGTGGAGGTTTCGGGCAACCAGAACGTAAGAAACAGCCTCTAGGAAACGAAGCATCTCAAGCAGGCGGAATACTTAGTGGACCGGAAAAGAATAACGTAAATAGTATACTAGGATAATTATGGCTGACTTTATTGAAGGAGTGTCCGATAAACAAGGGCACCGTATTGTACAAACCTATGAGCGTCTTAAAGGCGAAAGGGTGAATTGGGACGAACATTGGGACGACCTATCAGAGTACTTCATACCAAACAAAAACAACGTATACGGGTATCGCCTACAAGGTGAGCGGAAGTTTAATAAGATGTATGATAGTACATCTATCCACTCTCTTGAGTTGTTGGCATCTAGCCTACACGGTATGCTTACCAATCCTTCCTCTCTTTGGTTTAATCTTAGTACAGGAGATGACAAGCTCGACGCTAATAAGGACGTTAGACAGTACCTACAAGACTGCTCTGACATCATAATACAAACATTAAATAGATCAAACTTCCAAGAAGAGATACACGAAACGTATCTTGATCTAGGTGGGATCGGAACTACTGTTCTAGCCATCGAGGAAGATGACGAAACAGATATTAGATTCTACTCTTCACCTATCTACTCTTCGTATATTGCAGAGAACTCTAAGGGCGCAGTCGATACTCTTTATAAGAAGTACGACATGACTTTAAGAAATATCAAACAGAAGTTTGGTGAAGATGTTCTTAAGAAATTACCAGAATTTTTAAACAGAGTTGCCGATAAACCACATGACAAAGAAGAAATTGTGTTTGGTGTAGAGCCGCACCCTGAAAAGAAAGGGAAGTGGTTAGGTGTTCACGTATTAAGAAAGCACGGGATTACACTTAAAGAAACAATCTACCACTCATGGCCGTTTGCTGTACCTAGATGGTCTAAGCTAAACGAAGAGATATACGGTAGATGTCCTGCTATGAAAGCACTTCAAGATGTAAAGATGCTAAACGCTGTTATGCGTACAGTAATAAGAGGTATGCAGAAAGTTGTTGATCCACCACTAATGGTTCCAGACAACGGGTTTCTACTTCCAATAGATACAACGCCAGGCGGCACAAACTTCTACCGTACAGGAATGAAGGATAGAATCGAACCATTTCCTAACACAGCTAGGCCAGATGTAGGTCTAGACTTTATGGATAATATTAGAGCTAGAGTTAGAGAAGCTTTCTTCATTGACCAACTACAGCTAGTTAATCAGAGAGACATGACAGCTACAGAAGTTATGCAGAGAACTGAGGAGAGGTTAAGATTTCTTGGGCCAATCCTTGGTAGATTAAATAACGAACTACTTAGACCTGTAATCGACAGAGCATTTGATATTCTATCTAGGAGAGGGAAACTTCCAAAAGCTCCTGAGGCTCTTAGAGATCAAGGAGACCTTGCAATTATTTATACCTCACAAATAGCTAAGGCTCAAAGAACTTCTGAGTCGAGTACGCTACAAAGAGTTTTACAGGCTTCGTCAGCTATACTAGAATTTCAACCAGATGTTATGGATAATATTAGTGGGGATGAAGTGTTGAGATACAACGCTAGAATCTTCGGACTGCCAGAGCAGATGCTAGTAGCTACTAAGCAAGTAGCGGAGACTAGGAAACAAAGAGCAGAAGCACA
>Ga0233415_10001248_pt1 | contig 11101 bp, 9 predicted proteins | sample Na_anoxic_12_MG_FD_188631 | JGI IMG/M metagenome (GOLD analysis project Ga0233415, IMG submission 188631) | Seawater microbial communities from Saanich Inlet, British Columbia, Canada - Na_anoxic_12_MG | ecosystem: Environmental > Aquatic > Marine > Inlet | place: Canada: British Columbia...
ATTTTAGTACATAGTAAAATTTATTTATAATTTATAATTTATAATTTATTATTAAATTAATATAGTTTAATAATATAGATTAATGAAATATATTGTTTTATTTATTTTATTTATTTTATTTATTTTATTTATTTTGTTAAATAAAAAATTTATATTAATAAATAAATTTACACAAAATGAAAATTATAATAATTATAATTCACAATTATCTAATATAAATAAAAAATGGAAAGAAACTGCTGTTGCATATAATAATCCATATCCGTCAGATATTCCGCGTTCTTCTAATAATGAAGAAAAATTTCCGGAATATATTCTTGAAATTTTTGAAGAAAAAAATCTAAAAAATATACTTAATAGATTTGTAAATAAAAATATAAAAATAAATTTAAATAAATATAATTTATCGTGGAATAATAAATTTAAAATTAATAAAAATACATGGTATAATCGTATAAATGATTTTAACACATATGATGAATTAAATAATGAAGATAATCAACAAATTTTTACAACTTTACAATCTTGTTTGCCTAATATAAATAAAATTTTAAATTTTTTTATAAATAAATTTAATAATAATTATTTCCATATATTTATAAAACGCCATAATAAATATTATAAAAAATTTAATCCTTTTTCAATATATAAATTTAAACTTCATAAAATTAATCAAAAATTTATAAATAATAAATGTATATATGAATACGGTATATTTATAGTATTAGTTAAAGACGGTGGTTATGTTGGGCCAAATATTTATTTAAATTTTATAACAATTAATAATATTATTTATTTAACAGATTATGATTTAATAGGTTATTATACAACTGATAAATTATATTTACCAGAAGGTAATAGAACAATTGGTAAGAAAGATTTATATGAATTAGATCCATTATATAGAAATAATAAACAAGATAGAACAATTAACGCATATTTAACAGATGATAATTGGCCATATTTAAATGTAAATTATTATAATGTTGATAAAATCCTATGGAAACAAAAACAATATCAATATGATAATATATTAAAAAATCAATACACTTGTTTTAATAAAGAACCCGAATATTATAATCCTTCTGGTAATACTACTAATTTGCCAAATTCATATTCCCAACCTATTCTAAAATATATTTATAATAAAAATAATTGCGAGGCAAAGTATGACCATTATGGTCGCAGAAAACCAATAGGATATTGGGACAAACCTTGTAGAAATAATAAAGAATGTGTATTTTATAAAAAAAATAAAAATTATCCTAATAAATTTGGTGGTTGTGATAAAAGTTATGGATTTTGTGAATTACCAAAAGGTATGAAAAATTTAGGATATCATAGCTATTATAATATTAATGTATACAAACCATTATGCTATAATTGTAAATCTGTAAATAAAACTAATAAATGGAAAGCACAAACATTATTGGACGATTGTTGTGAAGAACAAAAAGATAAAACAAAATATCCTCATTTAATCAGCCCAGATTATGCTTTCCATAACGATATATCGGCGCGTATACATCATAGCACAAATATAAAAAAATCTAATTAAATAATATAAATGATTGAAATTATAATAGCATTTATATTATTTTTAGTAATTGATACTCCTTATTTATTATATATAGCGGGCGATTATTATAAAAATTTAATAACAAATATTCAAAAATCACCATTAAATATTAGATATACAGGTGCTATATTAACTTATATAATTATGAGTATTGCGGTTAAATATTTGATTTTAGACAAATCAAAAAATAAAAAAGATATTATTATAAATTCCCTATTAGTTGGCTTTGTTGGATACGGTTTATACGATTTCACCAATTATACAACTTTCACAAAATGGACTCTTAAAGCAAGTATATTAGATGTAATATGGGGAATGATACTATTTACAATGGTATCATATTTAACTTTTATAGTTTTATAAATTGGTTCCCTTTACGGAACCTTAAAAGAGGGGCGGGGTGCCCCAGGTGGCAGAACCCTACCTGTTTGTCTTGTTTGCTTTCTCGTGACAGATCAAACAGTGAGCGTTGCCTGGGTCGGTCAAGTCCCGCGAGTGTTCTTCGGAGCAGGTTTTCAAATCGTTGTAAAACGGCGGGACGTGCTCCAGCATCTTCCGCTCCTCGAAAGCTTTTCTCCAGGCTTTTTTGTTCGCGATCTGTTCTGGATTATTTTTTGCGAAGCGCTTCTTGCGGAGTTGTGCGTTTTCCAATTTTCCTTTCCGGCGCGTGTTTGTAATTTTCCCAGGGATATTTTTTGGCATCCTCAACGGATAAATAAAAAGAACGAAAGAGAGAGAAAGAGAGAGAAAAAGCTTATGAGAAAGCCTTTCTCTAAGTAATTATCGCTAGCATATTCTTTATAATTTTATCATCATTTTTTTTTTATTCTTTATATAGTGTTGTTGGTAGATATTTTCATATATAATAACATCTTGTACAAAATACAATGTATGTACCATCGTTATTAGATATAGTAATAGCACTTTTAGGAATATTTTCCACAATAGGGTCTACACACAGGTCAACTTTTCTACATTTATTAATTTTATGTATACAATCGTGTGGTCCATTAGTATATGCGCAAAAATTTATTGATAGATTCATGCTATCAAGATATTTACAACGGCATTGTTTATTATACCAATTATATTTATTTTTTCTTTTTATAGGGCGATGTTTCATAGTAAGTATTATAGATAATTATATAGTAAAATAAATCAAATTTTTATAAAATTTTAACATTATCTTTATTTGTATTATCTTTATTAGATGATATATTTATAAATTGTGTAATTGATTGTGAATCATTTTCTACTTTTTTTTTTATCTTCAATACAACTTTTTTATCATTATTTTTTTTTACCGGCATTACATTAAACCATTTAGAAATTTCTTGATTACCAGATTTATAATTATTATATTTCCTAATGGCACTAGCAATTAAACTTTCAGGATTATCCATTGTTAGAGCAAATAGTTGCATACACGGTTTTTCAATTTGATGATCTAAATAATACTTATAATCAATTACCAATTTTTCCTCCCTAATATAATCCGGATGTTCAAGAATATCACCTTGTAAAATCTTCTGCTGTAATGGCTTCTTACATTTATCAAAATGTTGAACTTTATATTTATCAGTTCTAATTGTATGTTTTATCATATCATCTTTACAATACCAACCTTTACAAGTCTTACACTCCTTAATTTCATTAGCAGGTTTAGCCTTTTTACAAAATCTACATATTTTCTTACAAATTTGCCGATGGTTATGTAAATGATTACTACAAAACATTTTCATACATTTAATACATTTACAATTATCTACATTCAATTTACCCTCGCCACATTTATAACATTTCAAATTACTTGCGTCTACATAACAATATGGAATCCTATCACTAGACATTGGTTTATTACCAGGGTCTCGTTCTCCTATTTTATCAGCTAAAACTTTATGTGCAATTGTTGTTGGATTAGCATAATTCCCGCGCAAACTTTTAGTAATAATTAACTGTTTGATATCTACCTTACCTTCCAACAGATTATTCACCTCATCTTTGAAAAATTGTTTCGCCTTATCAATATCCCGTTCATTCAAAATTGTTTTGATAACACCTCCATAAATATCCTTAACAATAGGAGCATTGTCTCGCCTTTTAAGTGCAATACCCATACTATTCTGCTTATATTCTGTAATAGAACCCTCATATTTATTACTCACATATCTTTTCTTACTGAAAATGATAAATGGATACAATATTTTTTCGAACTCCAAGAATTGGGGTGGTTTACAACAAGAAGTCACATATTCCGCTGCCTCAGTACAATATTTCGCAGTTAATTCCATTTTTCTATATTCTGATAAATCTTCATTTGGATGTTTTTCTGCTATATAGTCTTTGAAGGAAATGAACACAGAATCGGTATTTTTCAATACAATCTCTCCGACACCTCCATGAAAAGTACCAGTCTCTGTTTCTAAATCATAAATATAATTATTTTCAGAATCAAAGTCAATAAGTTCTATTTTTTTAATTGCATTTATATTTTTTCTTTGATTACCAGTTGTGGCTGTAATTCTATAAATATCTAGTTTATCTTTTCGAGTGTTAATACTACATTTATATCCCAATGATTTCATTAAATAATATAGTTGTGCCGAACCAATTTTACCTTTATTATCAAATCTAATACATTTAGTATTTTCATTAATACATTTGCTTCCATCACTTGCATAATAGCCTACTAAAAATTGAACTCTAATATTTTCATCTCCATTCAAAATGGAGCTTGGTATAATCTTATACTTATCTTTATCATAAAATATATTTCTATATTTATTAACCATATATTTAATACTTCCTTTAGGAACTAATTTATTAACGCCACTACTTTTTATAGTATCTAAAATTTTAAAATCTGTTTCACTTTCAGTATCTTTAAGATATGATAAACATTTATTTAATAATTTATCATCTTTATTGTTTAATGCCCAACTATATTTATTTCCTGATTTACAATTATAATAACCACACGAACCATCTCCATAAAAGAAACCAAATATAAAAGCTTCTTTTTCTTCTTTTGTTAATTTTTCAATATCATATAATTTATTATATAATTCCGAAAATTTTATTGGCTTACAATCCTCAAATATAGGGTATGAATGCAATAATTCAGTCCCTATTTTACAATCAGTCGGTTTTATTTTATTTTTATTTACATCTAATAATGAATGATCTTCTGATACATCAATACATCCTATATGTGTATTTACTCTATACATTTTTTTATTTGTCTTATGTCTAATTACTCTTTTAATATTAGCCCAACCATTTTCTGTCCAAACTTGATAATCACATTTTGATTGTTGTTTTTCCTTTCTATTTGTATCAAATGGTTTAAATTCTTCATATGGATTCCATTCTACAGACAATGTTTCAATGGTTTTAATTTCAATTTTTCCATCATCACACTTCAATAATAGCGGTGTATTTCCCGTTACTGAATCCCCATATACACATTTTGTTCCTGGAAATTTTTCAAGTGTTTTATCTTTTGCCAACATCACCATAGCCCTCCCAATACTAGTACATGATGCTGCAATGTATTTATTAGCAACTGACCCCACTTTATTACCACAACCACCATACAAAGAGTTCGCACTGACTTTGTAAGAAAGTTGGAGTGAGTCCCACACTGTTTTCATAAAATCTGTAAAAGTATCTTTGCACTCAATAATTGATTCTGGATCTATTTCAACTTTACCCTCTTTTTCACAAATAATTTCTGTCTTATCATCATTCAATAAACCACTATACTCCTCGCCATTTTCCAATTTAATTGTACTATACTCTATTCTCTTTCGTGTATCTTTTCGTGCTTTCAATAATTTCTGTAAAATTCTTGGCAATAAACTCTTGCTACCATCCTTCTTCTCCGTAAAACAACAGACTGTATATCCGGTTAGTACCTTATTATCTGGTTTAGCAGGTATAATATACTTCTTCGGAACATCTTTATGTTTATTTTCATCGTATTTTTCAAAATTATCATATTTAATCTCATTATAATCATAATCTTCTAATTCAACATATTGTAATTTACCAGTTTGTTTAACCAATTTACCATCTTCATACTCTTCTATAACATCTCCATATCCATTAATCAATTTCATCAATCCATCTTCATTATCAAAAATTTTCACCCATACTAATGAATCGTGTGATAAATTCTCCGCAATCATTGATGATGGATACAAAGAAGCATAATCATTAACAGCAATCGGCTCAAAATAGATCCCTGGATTTGGTTCAAATACAATTGCTCCCTCATAACTTGTATTATCATTTGGGTCTGATTTAACAACCTTAATCAAAAATCCTTCATTTCTACACTCTTTTGCAACTAAACTAAAAATTTTAATACCCTGTCCTCTCAAAAACAGAAAACTCAATGGAACACAACAGACATTCGCCATACCAATATTATTTGGCAAAATATTCAATTTCATCATCAACTTGTTAACCAATACACAATCCTTCAAACAATAAACAGCAATCTCTTTAATTTTATCTGGAGAACCATCCATATAATTCTCAAAAATCTTTCGAGGTGGTAAGTCAATCTTATTCAATCCTAAAAATACTTCTGCTACATTATCTAACTTATAACTATCTAACTTATGATCTCGTTGTACAACTTTCATTAAATCTATGCCAACCATTCCCTCAATATCAAAATATTTTAAATTATTATCACCTAGAGCAGATGATGATAGTTTCTGTTCAACATATCTTGATGTTCTTAAATGCTCAGTATTTGTATCTCTATCATAAATTTTAGTATCAAAATCTTTACATCTTGCTAATGTCTCGTAAAATATCTCACTATAATCAAAAGTTTCACCACCATTTCCGTATTTTGCTCTTTCGTGTATATATGACATATCAAAACCCCAAATATTATACCCAGTAATAATATCCGGATCTAATTTATTAATAAATTTAGCCCACGCTAAAATTACACTGCGCTCATCATCATAATATTCTACAATTAAATTTTCGGCCTCTACTTCTTCTTTACTAATCTCTTCTGGTGTTTTTAATGTAATAATATGATGTAAGAAACACTCATCCTCGCCATTTTTATGAACTGTTGTACCAATTTGAATTACTTGGTCGCCTTTTCTAGAAGCAAGTGGAAAACTGCCATCCGTGCTAGTACATTCAATATCAAAAGATGCGATTACCATTGGTCCAATATCATTTTTGTCTAAAAAGTGAATATCTTTCCAGTGAGCACTTACTTCAATTTGACATCTTGTAATATCTTTATAGTCATATTTTCCTTTTTTAATTTTAATCCAAGCGGCTGGAATTACATCTTGACAATGCATAAATCTCAAAAGCGGAGGAATATTAGATTCATATAATTGAAATGTGTATAATTTTCCATCTAATTTAATTGTAGTATCATCTAATACTTTTCTATATTGGCAAAATGCGCTATAATTTTTGAATACTAATCTGGCAAATTTAAATTTTTTATTATTAGTAAATCCGTAAAATTCTTTTCTTGATACAATTTCACTACTTAATAAACCTAATTTTGCGTAATAATTAACTTTTTTATTTAATTCTAAAATTAATAATTTTAAATTAGTTTCAGTCCAGTTTTGCGGTATTTTAAAGAAAAAATATGGCGTAAAATTATTAATATGAACACATACTGATTGTCCTTCTTTATTTAAACCATATGCTTTAATATTGTATATTTTTTCAACTGGTTTCTTCTTTTTATAACTATTTAAATCATCCGAATCATCTGACTCATCTGAATCATTATCTTTATTTTCTATGTCATAACCTGCCCAATCAACAATTTGTATTTCTAAATCATTTGTAGGCAATTTATCTAATTTTTTACGAAACATAAATAATATAGTTTTATAGAATTTATACAACTAACTTTAAATATATTTTTTCATATTTTTTAATATTTTCGATAAAAAATATTAAAAATTAATTATTATTGTGGGTGCTATTAACTATTATTAATTTGTAAATAAGAATTATAAGCATCTTTAACAGACTTATATTCAAAATTTATTATCCCTATCAAAAAATTTAATAAATCGTCATTATTATTATTTATAAATATCGGCAAATTTGCTAAAATTAAATCTAAATTATCATCAGTCTTTCTACCATCTAATAATTCTATAAAACTACAAACCGAATCATCATCCGTTTCATCATCTGTTTCTGCCGATACATCCATTTCAATTGAATTTTCTATATGTTCACTAGTTGACGAATTTTCACTTTCACTTTCATCTTTATCGAAAAATAATAATTTTTTATCATCGCTTTTTGGACTAGAACTAGAACTAGAAGATGAATTATTACTTTCTGACACTTTTATATTCATTGTTGATACTTCTATTACTAACATAACAATCACAAATAATGCCACTTGTTGATAATTACACTCTTTTCTAGGATACATAAAATTAGTAATATCATCTTTATTTAACATAGTCTCGTCTAATTCATAATTGCTAAATGATTCCTCCATTAACCCTATATCTGTCATTCTAAATTCAAAATCATTACATACACCATCTTTTTTATCATTAAATAATAGCAATATATTACGACATTTCATATCTGTATATACTAGTTTTAAATTTTTAATACACCATAGTTGAAATAAAAATACAAATCGCAATAGTTTATCTATAAATTCCCTATCAATTGTTATCTCATTATCGTTTAAATAATCCTTTAAATCAGTATCACCTCTCCGCATCATAATAAATCTTTTTTGATTAATCATTGTTCTAATACACGCATAATAATCTATCATATAAGGACATTTAAGATTTTTAGTAATTATATCAACAATAACTTCCCATTCATCTTCCCCATTTGATAAAACTTGCTTTATAACATAATTTGTATTATTAAAATTAATAGTATATACGGGGTCATTGTGGTTATTTGTTAAAGAAACCTTTTTATCTCCCTTTAGAATCATATCATACCTAAATGGTTTAACCCCGTATATAACTTTATAACGATTGGCGAATTGCCTTTTCTTTCTCGCAATCATAGCTTTCATAAATATATATATATACACTAGGATTAAATTTTATATAATTAAACTTTCAATTTTTTATATATTTTATAAAAAAAAAATGACATTATTTTTTCAATAATATATTTGTGGGATATATATATATATACACACCAATACAAGAATGTGCCCCTCCCTGAAGCATGGCATTGTTAGTCAAGATGGGTCTGGACAGTATAGTCGAGGAGTGCCACCCTCCATGGTGATGGGGGCAAATGAGACTCGTTTTGCTGGATGTGGAAAGCGGGGCTGCGTCTGCTATTTGGGAGGCAGTTGCGATTAGTTTAAGGGATGAAAAACCCTTATTATAAAATATTATATATAACTATATTATATAATGAAAGATTGTTATACACTTGATAAATATGGGGCTTTTAAAATGAATATAATACTTGAAGGATTAGGAAGAACATTAACAGATTTGGATTGTGTAAATAATAATAAAATAAATTTAACTGAAATATATTATCCATTATTATTAAATGATTCTAATCTAGATAGATTTTTAAAAAAAATTAAAGTCGCCATAGATGCTAAAAAAAATAATTTAAATTTTATCAATATAATGCCTAAATTAAATTCTCAAGAATATCCTATTGTTATATTTGATGATAATGAAGATAATTATAATAAAAGCGTTCTGTATGCATATATCGCACTAAAATATGATAAAGAATTTAGTAAAGATATGAATCCAATGGATTATATATTAAATAATTTAAAATATAATGATATACATTATAATGATTATTTCTATATGAGTAGATATATTAATTTTATAGTTCCTGAAATTTTGCCTGAAAAAACAATGAAAATTATGGAAAACCCGAATATAACTCAGAAGCAAAAATATATGGCTAAATACAGATTAATTAAAAAATATGATAATTTTAAAGATTTTAATAAAAAATATAAAAATATTAAAGCCGAAGCGGGTAAGATTTTAGAAAAAACTAAAAAAAGTAAAGATTTTATAAATTATATTAAAACTGTAAAAACACATAAATTTGATTTTACAATTAAACAAAGTGTTGGTGATAATCCATTATATAAAAAAATTAAACCAGCTGTGGAAAATTATGCTAAAAAATTAAATGTTAAAATATAATTTATTTATTTTCAAATGATATTAATTTTTTTTTAACATCATTGTATAACTTATTATATTTTTCTAATTCATACTGTGAAAATGTTGGGTCATCTAATAAACAAGTTTTATTTTGTAAATTTTCATAAAGTTTAATTAATTCATCTTCCGTCATATACGTAATATTTATATCAAACTGGGATGACATAATATTATAATATATATAAAAATATTATAATATTCATTTTTTATATAAAGTTTATAATTATAATAAAAAATATATATCTATAATATAAAAATGGAACAATTATTTAGCTCTACATTATTATTGGCTACCTATTTTAACCCTAATATGGCCATAAATACTTATATAACAAATATAGACGCATTAAATGATAATTTTAATACTTATATGGATAATGAATATGTACATTATATAGATAGTTATTTACATAATATTGTAAATTATTCACAAACAATATTTAATGATGTATCACAATATATATCTAATAAATTATAACTATAATATAACTAAATATAGCTAAATATAGATAAATATAACTAAATTAATTATTTTTATACTACTACTACTGTGCCTATTTTATTAGAATTATCTATATTACAATTAATATCATCATATTTGCTACATAATTCGGGTTGTATTGTTATATTATGTATGCCATTATTACGCATAATTTTTTGAATTTTTGTATAAATGTTATAAAAATCAACATCATCATCTAATAATATATGAATTGTTGCTATAATTTTAGAATCAGTTAATTGCCAAATATGTAAATTATGACAATTTTTAACATCTTCAATCTCTAATATTTCATTTGTAATATCTTTAACATTAATATTTTTAGGAACTTTTTGTAATAAAATATTAATGCACTGTTTTATTAATGGTATCGCATTATATAAAATTAAAATAACAATAATTATACTAGCAATAGGATCTGCTAAAAATTTATAATCACTGTCAACAAATTTAATAATTATCCCACTAATAATAACCGCAATTGAACCTAATATATCACCTGTCATATGTAAAATTAAAGCTTTAATATTTAAATTTTTTTTATTATCATTATTTTCACTATGCCCGTGATTGTGCCCGTGATTGTGCCCGTGATTATGCCCACCACCATTATTCCCGCCTGTTAAAAATATAACAATTCCTATAATATTCACTAATAATCCTAGTGTGCCAACAATCAACAACATATCAATTTCATTTTCTAATGTATTACTTATTTCTGAATATTCTCTAAATCTGTGTATAGATTCTAAAACAATAAATAAACATGATGATAATAAAAATACACCATTCATTAAAGCTCCAATT
>Ga0233415_10001251_pt1 | contig 11089 bp, 8 predicted proteins | sample Na_anoxic_12_MG_FD_188631 | JGI IMG/M metagenome (GOLD analysis project Ga0233415, IMG submission 188631) | Seawater microbial communities from Saanich Inlet, British Columbia, Canada - Na_anoxic_12_MG | ecosystem: Environmental > Aquatic > Marine > Inlet | place: Canada: British Columbia...
AGTATCTGGTTCAGGTTCTGGTTCAGGTTCTGGTTCAGGTTCTGGTTCTGGTTCTGGTTCTGGTTCTGGTTCCGGTTCAGGTTCTGGTTCAGGTTCCGGTTCTGGTTCAGGTTCCGGTTCTGGTTCCGGTTCTGGTTCTGGTTCCGGTTCAGGTTCCGGTTCTGGTTCTGGTGCTGGTGCGGGTTCCGGTTCAGGTTCTGGGGAGATAACTTCATATAATGAAACAGATATGTCAAATGCATTTACTTGTATTATTCCATCTCTTGGTTGTCCTTGCCAAGTTCTATTTCCCCAATACTCTGTTCCTATATATTCACCATTTCCTGAAAGAGAAAACTTTTCGTTAATTCCAACAAGGTCGCCTATTTCATATTTTGGATTCTTATTAACGAGTTCAGGATAAATGTAAAATTTAAAGAGAGTGTTAGCTTGAGAATTAACTGTATTTAAAGATGAAATATATAAGGTATGCATTCCAAAGTTTTCGCTATCCCCAGTATAATTATCAAAAACGATGTTTGGATTTGCTGTAAATGTTTGTTCATCATGTAGGGCTACATATAATTGATCACCATATCTAATTTCATTTTTCTCGTTTGAAAGACCAGCATCTAAAAATACAAAGTTTGATTTATTATTGGGATTATATTGTAAAAATGTTATATCATTTATGAAGGGATCATCAGGGTTTGGCCCATCAGTATAATAAATGTAATCATCGCGGGTTTTTTTATCAAAGTCTTCTTTTTTTTTCATATATTCTGCTATACGATGAAACTGAAAGGGGTTATTTGTTTTTAATTTTGGTCCAGATTTCGGCTCAGGTTCTGGTTCAGGTTCAGGTTCCGGTGCTGGCTCAGGTTCAGGTTCAGGTTCAGGCGCTGGTGCAGGTTCTGGTGCAGGTGCTGGTTCAGGTTCGGGTTCTGTGGTATAGGCATCGTAATTCCAAGGAGGTGCTTCAGCATTTATGCAATTGAATTGAAACTTGGCAGGATATCGAAATCCTTGTAATTCATTAAACCGTTGGTAGTTGTGTGCTAAATTAGAATTTCCACTAATATCAACATATTGAAAATAGGCATACTCATTCCTAATATAACAACTATTCGTGGGACCGACTTCATCTTTTGAACTATAAAATATGTTATAAGAAGGATCAATTACAAAATTCGCATTAATATCTGTATTATCATAATCAACCAATGGACAAGAAGAAATATCGTTACAATCATACGTTATTTTGTTCGACGTGGAAGCGTCTGCGCCTTGATATGGTACTATAACAGGGTTTGGATTGGGACCGTTTTTTTCATAATTTGTTATTGCGAATTGACCATACCATAAATCCCCAGTGTTCATTTCTAAATTGGTTTGTGGTGGGGTACTCAAATAATGACCTTTGGACACACTGAGAAGAGTATCATATGAATCTGCCCCAACCAAACACTTATTATCAGATGATATATATACATTGCCTCTATATGTTCCCATATCTTTTCCAGTACCATCTGGGCGGCTATTTTTATGATAAACACCACCTACATTCGCACGATCCACACATTCATTATAAATGGTTTTCGCCTTTAACTTTGATATGCGATCACTGGAATTATTTTTATCAGTGGGTGTTTTAAATGTTCTATAATATGACATCTATATTATAGAATGTTAATAATTTTTTAACTATATATTTTAACTATATTTTAACTATAAACACATTCGAATAGTAATCCTATTGACCAGTCCATATTATTCAAAATAACAACACGACCATATTCATCGTAAATTGTTATGCGCATTTTTTGAATATTTACAGGACCAAAATATTCGCGCGACCGACTTAAACTGGTTGAAAAACTGTCGTCTCCACCCACACTATATACTCCATTGTCACTTATAATAGATGCTAAATTGATTCTTGCAAAAATATTATTGTTATTTATGGAATCATTGTAAATCGCTTTGAAATAATTATTCGAATTGTTGCAGTAATCATCAATTGATATATAAATATAATTGGGTCCTTTTGGAAAACATAATCCTTCGGAAGCACATGCACCTGGGTCCTTTGTTATTGGATTAACTTTCATTTCAAATGCCGCTGTTCGAAATCCCAAGTACCATCCAAGACGAAGTGGGAGAGGAGCTTCAGGATTTGGTGATCCGTCGCTATTTACATTAAATACAAAACCCCACCCAACTAAGTTATGTTCATTGCTAAATTCAGTAGTCATGGCGAATACACTTTTACAAGAACTGGTATCTACACTATAACGCAAATACTGTAGAGCTGGATGATGTGGTTTTTTTGGATCTGAACCAATGATGGCTGCTCGTAAAGCTTCGTTTATAGCGATCTCAATTGATTTTGCACCCGTGTCATTCACGAAGGTAACTTGATAATTTCCATCAGGTATTGTTATTGGAACATCGACATGTTCATCTGAGCCCAAAATATCATATCTTACAGTTATTACATTATTTCCCAATCCATGACTAAATGTATAAAAAGACAGGGGAATTTCCAGAGAAGTGAGAGACATCTTTGTTATATTGTCTATTCTCTCCGGCAAGTCTACTTGCATGTCAGATGAGTTCGTTGTATAATAATTGGGACGAAATCGCGAATCTATATTTATCGTCTTTTTAATCGTCTTATATTTTATTGGATTTATTATGCCGGGTGGTGCACTCGACTGACTTGCAATCCCAGATGTAGCCGGTTGACTATATCTATCTACATTGTTAGGATTCTCAATTAAAAAATGCCCAGATACCTCCTTCATATTTTGCTTTAATTCCGAAAATTCTGTCGGCGGTTTTTTTTGTGCATTCTTATTTAAAGCTGATTCTAATGTAATCCCAATATTATTAATGAATTTATTTATGTCTTCTCGACTTTCAAAACTAATATTCGCATCACCCATTACCTTGTTTTGTAGTTCGTTTTTTTGCACATGAATCATATTTATCGTATAATCTGTGTGTAATGATAACAATTCCTCTAATTCACCAATTGAGTAGTTTTCTATATTTAAATCAATAGAGTCCATACGTTAATATATAATTAATACTTATTATTTTTATACTTATTATTTTATACTTTATACTTTAACAGCAATTCATATATTTGTTTCTACACAAGGAATCTTTATTTCCCGATGAACTAAATGATCTGTTTTTTTCTGAATCTGATTTTTTCACTCCCTTGCAGCTACTACCATTTTCTATAAAAGTCTCATACATATGTGAATATAAATGATGCATTATGGTTTCAATTCCCTCTATATTATAACACGAACTTTCTACATATAACAATTTCTCGGAATTCGCATAGTCAATTGCTTCATCGTGTGCTATGTTTCTTGCATGTTTTAAATCTGATTTATTTCCCACTAAAATGATGTGATGTTTATGATCACATGAATTAAAATTACGAATGTCTTTTAACCAAGTGGGTACATTATTAAAGGACTCTCTATCGGTTATATCAAACACAATAATGGCTCCACATATATCGCGATAATAAGTTTTGACAATTGCATTAAAGGCCTCTTGTCCAGCTGTATCCCATAGATTTAATTTTATAATAACACCATTCTCCAATTGGTGTTTCTTAGAAATGAAATCAACTCCTATTGTGGGTACGCTTTCAATACAAGAATAACCTTTTGCATATGACTTGCAAAACGTGGTCTTTCCCGAGCGTGAATTGCCTACTATAATTGTGCGAAATAAATAATCATGTTTATTCACTGTTGTATACTCCTTTATATTTGTATGCTCCTTTATGCTTGTATGCTCCATCGTTGTATGATCCTTTATGCTTGTATGCTCCATCGTTGTATGATCCTTTATACTTGTCATTATACCAGTTTTGCAATTATGTAATAAAACGTTTTACTACATAATCATTCAATTTTTTATTGTTATTGTTATTGTTAACGTACGCCTGAACAAGATTTACATCCCGTGTTTTTTAGGCGCATATTTTTATCCATATTAAATCGGTTTGAGGGAGGCTCTCTCTTTGAACCAGACATTGCAATGCTATTATTTTTATTATTATTCAACGTCGATTGTGTATTAATCGCGGATTGGGGCTTTACCATAGGACGAGATCTATGTGCACCATTAATAAACTGCATTTTCATCATAACCATATATATATATTTTATATATTTTATATTTTATATTTTATATTTTATATTTTATGCATTATACGTTAACATATACACCCTCCTGCTTTTGCATTCGTATTCGATATTCCATATTTCCTTGTTTTGTTTCCATACATGGGAACATTCTCGTTTACCGATTGAGTGCGAGAAGGTCCTTTCCCCTTTAATCTCTCTAAATATCTATGATAGCTTCCGTGCTTTACATCCACTCCTTTGCCTGGGGCTGATTGTGAACCCGGTCTCTCACGTGTAATGGAATACTTGGTTGAATTCCCACGTGATGGAACATTGTGCTTTACTACACCTGGAACCGCGCGATCACTCATCTGATTCCAGTTGACACCCGATGGGAATATTGGTGGTGTATATACATTTAACGACGATATGCTGGCTAAATATTGCGATTGATCCACCCTCGATGCTTTCCATATACGTTTTTGATTGGCATCGCTCCTACCATACATGCTGTTTTTTTCAAGTGGGTATTGCTGACATACTCGGCACTGAACAACCAGCGGTATTCGACTCGCTCCATGACATTTGCAATTATTAGTGGTATAATTCTCGTTGCCTGACATGATGATATACGTTATGTATATATTAAATAAAAATGATGTTTCACGATTCATAGAAGTTTGATTCATTATACATTCATTCATTAATTATGGAAACATTCTCGGAAACATTCTCGGAAACATTGTTTTGCACTACATGCTCTCGACAGTTTCAGCGAAAACACGCTTTTGAGACACATATACAATGTTGTCCAAATCTTTTAACAATGGGGGAGTGTGATGAATCACAATTACCATCACAGTCTAAATTATATGCCATGATTCTTGAACTCAATAAAAAATGCATAAAGATGCAAAATGAAATACGCACGTTGAAAGTGTATGAAATCAAGGAAAAAAAAGCCATTGATCATTATGAATGGTTGGAGAAAAATCATACACAAGAGACTTGTTGGGAAGACATGTTTTCAATTATAGAAAAGGATGATGGAAATGATCATTCGTATATGGAAACCTTGCAATCGAATCCACTACATAAAACAATGCTCATGATACTGGATGAACTAATCGAATCATTGCCAGTGGTCATCTTCTCGCATAAAAAGACATCCATATACATTTATCACGACTCTAAGCGGTGGTGTGATTATACTGGCGTGAAAAAGTTTCGGGAACTATATAACGTGGTTCATAAGAAATTGATTACCATTGTCAATCATTGGGCGGAAGAAAAGGGAGACGCATTATACGCGAATGATCATTTGTCTCGCGTCTATAATGATATGATAGAAAAGGTTCTTGGGGGGACAGCAGACGATGGTCTCGAAAAAGTATTTAAAAAAATAGATACTGAATTGAGAAAAAAATGTGTTGTTGTTATTTGATTTTTCAAATGAAAATAATAAAAATGGTATTATATTTTTATTATTATGTTATTTTTTTATTATGTTATTTTTTTATTATTAAACGACGGGATAAGATGGCTGCATAGCAATACCACAGATACCGGCATCATTTGTGCTATCACTGCGTTCAATACGAACATAGCCTTCATCACCCCACGTGGTACTCCAACTGTTTTTAACAAGCCAAAATGGTGTACCATCAAGAGTTCCATATCCAGCAACTAACACACCATGATCCAAGTTGGTTCCACAAGCAGAAGAAGTGATCACTCCACTGGTATATAATTGAAAAGTCTTGGTATCGGCCTCAATGGCAACAGAGACTGGGCCAATGGCAACAGCTTCCTTCAAGTGCTGCTCATTTTTGGGGGTAACATCAACACATGAAGAAATGGAAACAACAGGAGCACATGCGGCACATGAACCATCTTTGGCTGTGTAAGCATAAGACTCCTCAGTACACATACCATTTGCTATGGCGTATTCAAAAGCACCATCCATAAGACCACCATTGCAACCATGATTTCCATAAGGGCGACCTGCAGCACAATCTACAAGCTGTTGCTCGGAAAGACTCACCAAGTCTCCCTTTGCAATAGACCAAGCTCCCTCCATGGCACCAGTAGCACTAAATGACCAACAAGATCCACATTGGCCTTGGTCCTTTACGGGAGTGACCGCGTTATTATCACGCCAATCCATTGCATCTGGACTATTTGAATCGGATGACTTGAATGCAGAACAAGCTCCATGACTAACAGGTGCTTGTAAAAATCCAGCGAGCTTGAATTCTTTATTTGTCATATCGGCGAAAGAAGTAATACCAAGAGTATAATTCGACTGAACAGAGTTCATTTGATTCGCGTAATCCATATTGTCGCGGAAAATCTCGAAACGCTCACGCAAGTGTTCCATACTCTCATAGTCCTTGTCGAAATTTTTAATAAATTTCATGAACTTGGACCAGTTTTTATCACCCAGTGATGCAGCGCTTGTTTGTGCGACGAGCGCAAGAAGACAGACGGAAGATAATGAAATAATAGACATCATATTTTATATTAATACTCCTAAAATAATTTTTATATACTTGTTTATGTTGTATTAAAAAGTATTCTACTTACATGAAAAAAATATCTTCAATTTTTACACTCTACATAATATCTAATGTATAAAATCGGGGGTTAGTATTTTATGTAGGTGGGGTTTATTTTTTGTTTTTGTGGTGCTTTTGTTTTTTGTCTGGAATTGTGGCGGCATTGGCATTGGCATTGGCATTGGCATTGGTAGTTGCTTCTGTATTGGTAGTTGGTGCCCCTCTCGACTCTTGGGCCAATTCAAAGAGTCTTATGCTTTTGGCCGAATATTTTCCATTCAATTCAAAATTTCTCTTGGCTTTATCGCTCTTCTTATTTCTAAGACGGTCTGGCATTGTATCGCTATGTGGGTTGCTTTGTTGCTATGTGGCTTATATAAATGTATTCAATATGAATAGAATAACACTCTTCATTTTTAATTAAGCACGGATTTTACTTACATGAAAAAATATCTGTTGGATTTTATACTCTACATGACATCTAATGCTTTTTCTATGTGTTTGCTATGCATTTTCTATGCTTTTTCTAATACATTTAACCTGTGTGTCCATCCGTAAATAGAATGAAATTGGTCATTATCTTCAATACAGATTAAATAGACATCTTGTTTATATATATCCGTGTATTCATATTCATAACAATGTTGACAATCTTTATTACGCCGAAGTCTATGACAATAACAATGTGGGGCTATATATGTGTTGTAAATAAATGTATCATGTAAATCTTTTTCATAAAACAAGTGATTGAAATATTCATAGATTGCTTGGTAAATTATTTCATTTCGCATAAAGGATTGTATAATATTAACAACCTCTTGAGGAAAATGACATTGAATAAGGACAAGTGGTGTGTTCATTGTTTAATTAATTAACTATTATTGATGGTGGATATAATAGTTAATTATGTAAAAGGTGTGTCAATTTTTATATTTTATGGTTTACCTGTTTAATGCATATATTTTTTCATAAAAGCATCTTTGGTAATTATTGCCACATTAAGCTTAGTTGCTTGCTCTGACTTTCCTGTCATATCATCCTCTGATTTTATGATTACAAGGGCAGTATTTTTACTAACGGTTGCCATCATATCCGCACCCTGTTTCTTCAGAAAATCCAGGATTTCTTTATCACGAAAACCCGTCATAACCACTTTCTTTTGATAAAATTCTCCCGTAGTATCTGTCGGCGTTTTTATCGATCCAGCAGTTAACTTATCCTCCAATTTGGCCTCTTTCATAAACGCAACAAAAGGCTCTATATTGTCAATAAACAAGTTCGCCGATTTGGCAGCCATACCTTTAATCGAAAGCACTTTCTTGAGCTTTTCTTCGCGCGAATCAGTCGAAATTATAATGTCGGGAAACGTCTGCATAATTGGTGCCATTTTCTTTTCGCCTAATCCGCGGCCGAAAATATTGGTCGCGACCATTAAATCAACCAGTGTCGATACATCCACTTTTTCTTTTATCGAATTATACACCTTTGTCGCCATTTTCGACTTGAAATTTTCAGCCTTTTCAAAATCTGCTTCACTCATGGCCAAGATCTTAGGAACACTATCAAAACCCGCTGCCATAATTTTCTTTATGTTTCCTGGACCCAATCCGACTACATCTATCTTGGTCATAAATGCCAAAATGTTTTTCTGACGCACAATTTCATTTTCTTCCGGATTTTCCAACATTATATCCACATGGGTTTCATTCCACACATATGGCTCGCTGGGCATTTTTGCTTGCGTCGCCGGCTGAACAACCTCTTGGATATAAGGAATCACATCACCACTACGAATCAATTTAATTAAAGCCCCGATTCCTAATTTATTATCCTCCACAAAAGCGGCGTTGAATGCTGTCGCATATTCAATTTTCACGCCGCCCAAAAAGATGGGGTCTATTTGAATACGCGGCTTTAAATATCCGTCTTTGCTTGGTGCCCAGAGCACATTGAGTACCTTGGCTTCCGCAATTTGATCCAATAAAACCATTTTGAAGGCAAAAGCATGGGAAGGGTTTCCATCCTCTCTGGGATATATGCGATCGTCTGTGCAGATAACTCCGTCAATTTCGTAAATATGTTTGCTGCGCCATTCCAAAAGTAGCTCAGATAATATTTCATTGGATATTTTGGAAACTGTTTGATTCGCGACAACATCCACGTTTTGCTCACTCAAAAGGGCCATCTGATTACTCGGTTTCAATTCCGGATTCAATACTTCATACGAGACAAAATCTATGTCGTGGTATTTTTCTTCGTCGATTGTTTTAGAACCCACTATACCAGACACCAGGTTTCGCGCATTCGCATACTTGGTGCTATACTTGTCTTCGAAAGTTTTCTTTTTCATAATAAGCTCCCCGCGAATAGTAATGGGCGTGTCGGGGGATGGATCTGGAAGACGCAAGAAGGGAATCATATATGAAATATCTTGCCCGACAGAGCCGTTTCCTCTTGTGTATAACTTGGGTGCTGGTCCGTCGGTAGAATATAGACCACTTATACCATCCAACTTGGCAGATAATACATACGGCCCCTTATAATCATTCGACCATTTTTCCACAGCATTCGAAGCAGGTTTTATTTTATCCATAGAAGGCATATTAAAGGGAAGTGAGACCTTGTTTTTTTCGACGGGTGCACCTATTTTTTTCAATTCTTCACTTTTTGGGTACTTCTTTTCTATATACTCCTTGACAATATCATATTCATTGTCTGTCATGATGAATTTGTTTTTGTTATAATATGCATCAGAAGACGCTTGCAATATAGATTCCAACTCCTTTTTACTCATTTTTTGCAGCGCATCAATACCGTCTTTTTGGATTTCTTTAATATTGTCGACGATTTTGTGTTCGGGGTTTTTCTTTTTGATGGTTTTATTTTTGGGGGAAGGGTCCTTTACCTCAATAATGGTTTCGAGTTCGGATGGCGCCGGATCATCTACTGCCATTACGGCGCGACCGTCTTTGCGCTCATCGGGTTCTTTGTATATCATGTTGAAAAATTGGAATATGGCGCGCTCATCTGGGAAATAAATATCGACCTTGTCGCCCTTCTTTCCTCCTTTCATTACACTTATTTCATGTTCATTAAGAGTATATCCATATTTTAATGCGCGTTTTCGCATAACAGTATTAAATGCCTTGCTGCCCGTGAAATATAAGACGGCAAAGGCGTATTCGTCCGGTGGAGCATATAAGAAATCAATACGACGTGGTGTTTTTCCTGGCAATTGTCCAATGGTAAGACTTTTGACTTTTCCACGGGAAAGCACCTCAATAATAAGACCCTCTTTTATGAGGGCATCTAAAAAGTCGGTCATTGCTGCCCTATTATTATTTGCATTAGTGATGACCATATCAATGTCGCCAGATGTTTTGGCTCCACGACGATAACTGCCGACGATTTCCATTGAGGAATCGGGTGGGGCCACTTTTTCGAACACTTTTTGAAATACCTTGTTATATTCATCGATCTCTGCTCTGGGAATACGTTCCAAAATGGCGTCGTAATACTGGAGACCTATCTTTTGCTTATCATTGAGTTCTTCTGGATGTGCTTTTAAATCGGCGATTGTCTTGATGTCCTTTTTTACAAGGTCTTGGGCTTTTTTGAAACCAATACCGTATACGTTGGTCAGGAGATTGTGAGGATTCGCTCTTTCTCTTTCCAATACTTTGAGTGTTCCGGTTGTCTGGTATTCTTCGAGCTTATCCATGATTGTGCTTCCAATACCGGGCTTGCCTTTCAACTGCTTAAAGTCAGTAATATCTTCGTCGACTTCCATGATGGATTCTACCGCTTTTCCATACGCACGTGCACGAAATGGTTCACCTTGCTTCATCATAATATCATTTAATTCCTGAAGTGTTGCTATAAATTCCTCGTTTAGACGTTTTCCGGGGGTCATTTTCTTAGACATGGGTGATGTTTTTAAGCTTTTTGTAGAGGGACTAACTTTTGTCTGGGGACTAACTTTTGTCTGGGGACTAACTTTTGTCTGGGGACTAACTTTTGTCTGGGGACTAACTTTTGTCTGGGGACTAACTTTTGTCTTTGGACTACTTTTTATAGGGGATGTCATTTTTTCCGGAAATTCATCTACCACAATAAGCTTTGATTTCTTTTTACTTCCTAAAAGTTCATCTACAATAATTAATGTAGGTCTCTTTTTTTTAATCTTTCTACTGAATTTTTTAGTTTCCATGCGAGATGGCGCTGATCGGGGCTGTTTTTTTGAACTACGCTTTGGTGCCTTTTTTTCGGTTCCTTTTTTTCGGTTGCAATAACCATATTTTTCAAGCGTTCCTTTTGCATTGACCTGGGTTGCACATATTGCTCCTTTCTCCGTTTCGAAACATTCATCGTGTTTTTTATGTTTATACTTTAACG
>Ga0233415_10001252_pt1 | contig 11084 bp, 11 predicted proteins | sample Na_anoxic_12_MG_FD_188631 | JGI IMG/M metagenome (GOLD analysis project Ga0233415, IMG submission 188631) | Seawater microbial communities from Saanich Inlet, British Columbia, Canada - Na_anoxic_12_MG | ecosystem: Environmental > Aquatic > Marine > Inlet | place: Canada: British Columbia...
AACAAATAAAATGGTTTAGTATAATTGGTTGTTTTACTGAGAAAAATATGATTGTTTTTTTACTAACTTTGACAATATAATAAGTTTGATTTTAGTAAGTTTCTTGTTTTAGCTAAAATTATGGAGTTAGATTACGATTTTTTTTCAATTGAACCGGGAGAAAAACACCCGAAACAAGGAAGGATCCTGATCTCCGAGCCTTTCCTCAGGGATATCTATTTCAAACGGTCAATTGTTCTTCTGACAGAGCATAATAAAGAGGGAACTATCGGATTTGCTCTGAATAAGCCGGTGCAAACCTCACTCAATGAGGTACTAGAAGACTTCCCCGATAGTGACGTTAAAATATCGCTGGGAGGACCCGTTGGTACCAACACAGTTCATTATCTGCATACAATGGGTGATATAATTCCCAAAAGTGTGCAAGTTTACAAAAATATCTTTTGGGGAGGTGATTTTGATGCTGTTAAAACTCTTATCACTTCAGGGAAACTTGATAAATCTCAAATAAGATTTTTTATTGGATATTCAGGATGGAAACCCGGGCAACTTGAAGATGAAATTTCTGAGAATTCCTGGGTAATTGCTGAATTGGAGCCTAATTTTATTATGCGTGACCCTGATGAGAATATCTGGAAGGAGATATTACAAAACTTGGGTAAAAAATACAGATTATGGGCAGACTTTCCCGAAAACCCGGGGATGAACTGATGGAAGAACATGTAGAAAAGCACGGTCGTGCTTTTCTGTTGAAGATGATAGGTGAGAAGACAGAAGTAAGTAGTCAGGCATTTATGTGGGGCAAAACATCAAGCAGGGTTTGATTTGGTTTTATTTTGATACATGATAAGCCAACTTGTTTCCCGGCATCAATATCTCTCTTATTATCACCTATAATATAAGATTTGTTTGGATCAATATTAAAACGTGCCAGAGCTTTTTCGATAAGTAAAGGTTCTGGTTTTCTGCATAGACATTTTGCAACATCAGAGTGATGTGGACAGTAGTAGTACTCTTTTATATCTATTCCTTCAATTTCGAATTGCTTTTTTAGTTTACTATGGATCTTTTCAACATCATCTTTGGTATAAATTTGTTTTGCAATTCCACCCTGGTTTGATATTACAATTAATAAAAATCCCTTATCAGTGAATCTTTTCAGGGCATCTATAACTCCATTATTTATTATTAGATCATCTGTTTTATAGATATAATACTGTCCTGCATCATTAAGCAGGACACCGTCACGGTCAAGGAATATGGCTTTTTGCATTTTGTTAATTAAGTTATGTGAGTTGCTGAAAAAACAGTTTAATTAATCCCGGATCAATAAAAATTGGAAAAACAAAACCAAATATTGCACCAAGAAGGTGGGCGTCATGGTTTATATTGTCTTTACTTCTTTTGCTCATATACTGTGAATATACCAGGTACAAAACACCTGCAATAATTCCGGGAAGGGGTATAAAATAAAGAAACAATTTATTGAGTGGTGCAAAGAAAATACTGGTGAAAACTACAGCAGACACCGCACCTGAGGCTCCTACTGAATTATACCACCTGTTTTCTTTGTGTTTAAAAAGTGTTGTGGTTGTGGCGAATAGAATACCTCCTGTATATAAAATTAAGAAACTTATATTAGGATTTTTAAGTAATCCGGCTATCGCAAGTTGTTTAAAATAATGTTCAACGGTTGTGCCAAATGAAAACAAAACTATCATATTAATAATAAGATGCATCCAGTCGGCATGTAAGAAAGCATGTGAAAAAAGGCGGTAGTATTCTTTTTTATGATATACCCGGTAAGGATTAAATTGCATTTTAGACATAAGAACCGGACGACTAAAAGAAATAATAGTAATAAGTGAAGTAATTATAATAATTCCTATTGTCATTGAGTTAAAAGTTAAAAGTTATAAAGTTAAAAGTTGAAAATATAATATGCTGATAATATATCCAGGTGAAAGTTTATTTGTTGATTTGGTGATAAGTTTATTTGTAAGATCATTTAATGATAAATATATTAACACCTGAACTTATAAACTTATACACTTATAAACTTTATATTACCTCTTCATACTAATGCAATATTTTAAAGATCAATTCTTTAAGCAAGTTGCCCGGGTCAATACCTGTGTTGCCCCAGCCCTTTGATTTCAAATCATATTCTCTCAGTAATGAGATTATTTCAACAAGTTTCTGTGATCTGTAATTAGCAGCTGCTTTCTTATATTCATCTACAAAAAACGGATGAATTTTTAGTTCAGAGGCTACTGTTGCTGACGATTTGTTTTTCAGGGAATGGTAGGCCAGAACTTTGCTGAAAAAGAAATGCAGGGATGAAATAGTAAGTGTAGTTGGATTATTTTTCGGGTTTGCTGCAAAATAGTTAACAATGCGATTTGCTTTAAGAATGTCTTTAACGGTTAAAGCATTTGTCAGTTCAAAATTATTGAAATCTTTGCTTATCCCAATATTTTCTTCAATAATCTCAAGATCAATTTTTCTTATATCAGGTGAAAGAGCAATAAATATTTTTTCCAGTTCACCGGTTATCTTGCTGAGATCAGATCCAAGATATTCGGTTAACAATAATGAAGCTTCGGGAGTAATATCATAATTTCGTTCCTTCAGATAATTGATTATCCAATCAGGTATTTTGTTGTCGTACAGCTTAGCAGATTCGAATATCAAAGCATTCTTTTTCAATATATTATACAATCTTTTTCTTTTATCAACTTTTTTATGTTTGTATGCAATAACAAGCAATGTTGACTTAAGCGGGTTTTCCACATAATATATTAAATCTTCAAGTTTATCCAGATATTGAGCTTCCTTAACAACAATAACCTGATTATTTGCCATCATAGGGAATCTTTTAGCTGCATTTATTATAGTTGGAATATTGGTATCGCGGCCATAAAAAATAGTCTGATTAAATGATTTTTCTGATTCTGAGAGGATATTATTAACAATATAATTCGTTATCTTATCTATATAGTACGGTTCTTCTCCATGGAGGAAATATATAGGTTTAAAGTTTTTGTTTTCCAGATCCTTAATGATTTGGCTGTAAGTCATCTGTTAAAATTTAAGATGTTTAACGGAAGAGCTGTTATTGATCAATTCCAGCATTGCATCAATTCCTATTTTAAGATGTTCTTCCACATAGGTGTTGGTTACTTTTTTATCACTCTTTGTTGTTTTAATTCCGGTTGATATCATAGGTTGGTCTGATACCAGTAGGAGTGCACCTGATGGGATCTCATTAATGAAACCCACAGTAAATATTGTTGCAGATTCCATATCGATTGCTATAGCTTTTGTTTTTCTAAGATATTTTTTAAACCTTTCATCATATTCCCAAACCCTGCGGTTAGTTGTATATACAGTACCTGTCCAGTAGTCACGTTTATGATCACGTATCGAAGATGAAACTGCTCTTTGAAGATTAAATGCTGGTAGAGCAGGGACTTCGGGAGGGAGATAATCATTTGAAGTTCCATCGCTTCGAATTGCTGCAATAGGGAGGATCAGGTCGCCAAGTTTATTTTTCTTTTTTAATCCACCACATTTTCCAAGAAAAAGTGCAGCTCTTGGATTAATTGCACTTAACAGATCCATTATAGTTGCAGCATTAGCACTTCCCATTCCAAAATCGATTATTGTAATACCCCTGGCGGTTGCATTAGGCATATTCGCTTTTATCCCTTTTATCGGTACATTACACCAATTGGCGAATAATTCAACATAATAAGAAAAATTTGTTAGTAATATGTACTTGCCAAAACTATTGAGATCAATACCTGTATATCGTGGCAACCAGTTTTCAACTATTTCTTTCTTTGTTTTCATACGTTTTAAATCTTATATGTTGGTGACGTGGTTGCTTATATTTTCTACAATTTTATAAGTTTTGTGGTGTTTCAAACCCGATAGTGAACTTCCAAGTGGAAAAATCCGGATACTGTTTCGCAACCATTATTTATTCATTTTTGTTTGTGCATTAATAATACATGGAAGTTTCATAATACATATTTCAAATTATTAACTCATTGTAAAAAAGAATAAGTTATTTTTGCGAAGATAGTAAAAACATGTATAAAATTTGGAGAATCTAAGCTTACCGGCATATGATTTCAGGTATACTGAAAGAGAAAATAAAAAGTATATTTTCGATATAATAAGAAAGAAATATGTCTTGTTAACACCTGAAGAGTGGGTAAGGCAAAACTTTATACGTTACCTGTTAAAAGAGAAAGGCTATATTCAATCGCTGGTGCGGGTTGAAATGTTTTTTAAACTTAACCGGCTGTCAAAAAGAGCTGATATTGCATTATTTAACAGAAACGGGCAACCCAAGGTACTTGTCGAATGCAAATCTCCCAAAGTAACGATCAGCCAGGTTGTTTTTGAACAGGTAGCAAGATATAATTTAAGTTTCAAAGTTGACTTCTTAATAGTGACTAACGGACTGCAACATTACTGTTGCAAGATGGATTATGAAAAAAAGTCATATGCTTTTCTGAAAGAAATTCCCGGTTTTGAAGAAATGGAATAGAGGGGATAAAGGGGATAGAGGGAATAAAGGGGAATATTGGAAAGATTTAATGCTTTTCTTTGTAGCTGATTGCCAACTGCCAATTAGTAAGAAACAGATTAATTTTTTTGCAAATATTCCTTTTGGCTATTGATTAGTTGAAGGAAATATTCATTTTTTCTTCCTGCAGGTGTTTTATTCCACTCTTTTTTTTCTCCTGTGATCCTGAATCCGTGTTTTTCGAAAAGCTTAAGACTTGCAGTATTCTCTACATTTATATTAGCAAATAATTGATGTAGTTTCAAAATTCCGAAAGAGTAGTTGATCAGGGCCTCGAGAGCTTCAGATGCATAACCGGATTCCCTTAGTTCCTTATTCATTATAAGTATACCAATACCTGCTCTCTCATGAAAAGGACTATAATCAAAGAGATCAATTGTTCCTATTGTCTGCTCAATTATTTTAGTATGCAGATCGATCATAAACCGCTGTTGCTTTGTCTCATAGATGTCTTTATGAGAATTCTCAATAAATTGTCTGAGAATATACTTTGAAAAAGGTGAAGTGGTATTGCCTGCCTGCCAGACAGAAGTGTTATTTTCCCATTGGTAGAGTAATTCAATATCTTCCGGCTCAGGAGCTCTGAGTGATATATTTTTATTCTGTAAGTAGTTTTTATCCAATTGTCAGGAGTGTTTTTTTTTCGTTCTTCCGACTCTTGCCAGGAACGCCTGTGGTGTACTCTGGCAGGTCTATTGTATCTTCATTCTTTCCTTTTTGACTTTCAACTTTTAACTTTCGACTTTCAACTTCTTCAATGACTTCTTCTATTCCTCCATTTGCTTGTAAACTTTCTTAATAAATATTTGATCAGGATATCCCGTGTTTATTATTCTCGTTCTAAGTTGTTCAGCCTCTTCAATAGTTTCCAGTCTGCCCGTTGTATAACGATAAAACAGGTCTTTTCCGAAACGAAGTTCTACATCATCAGTTCCTACAAAAAAGGTAACATCAACAGGGTTATAAAGTGCCATAAGTTGCACAGTATAGTATAAAAACTCTCTGTTATCTATAATGTCCCTGTCAGGTTCCAGTTTGACATCTATATTTATTACAAACTCCGGACTATCCTCATCCAGTGTAAGTTTTTTTGTTTGTTTGAAATATCCTTTCCCTTCATAAATAAGTTCATAATCTCCCATACCGGTAACAAAAATGTACAGACCGGTAGATTTGTTTGGGTAGCTTAAGTCAATAGTATCGTTACTAACGATATCAACAAGACTTATTGGGAAATTCTTATTAAACAAAAATGTAGAATCCGGTACGGTTATTACTCCTCTAATCTCAAAAATATGTTTAATTTTCTTTGTGGAGAGATCTATTTTGAATATTTCTTTCTCTTTATAACCTGTAAGCATTGAATAATAAGCAGTCGTTCCATCTCCAATTGGCTGGAAGAACAGGTTATCGTCGGTAGTATTAATTGAATAACCAATATTTTCAGGTTTTTGCCAAACGTCATTCTTCTTTTTTGCTTTAAATATATCGTATCCTCCCATGGTGTAATGGCCTTCGGAACTGAAAAACAGGATAGAATCATTATTAGTTAGGAAAGGAGTGTCTTCATTGAAAGGTGTATTTATGGAAGAACCAATATTTCTAGCTGGACCCCATGTTTCATCAGGTTGTAATTCAGATAGATATATGTCCGACCCTCCTTCTCCTCCATCCCGGTTGCTGGTAAAAAATAGCATATTACCATCTTTACTGACACTTGCATGTGACTCGTAATATTTTGTATTGATGTTATTGTTAAGCTTCATTAGCTTGCTCCAGCTACCATCGGAATAATTACTTACATAAATATTTCCAACAAAGTCATCCAGTTTATAAATGAATAATTTTGTGCCATCATAATTCAGAGAGGAAGATGAGATATCTCTTTGATTTGAGAGTTGACTGGTTATTTCGAACGGAGGGCTCCATTTCCCGTCAACTTTCTGTGACATATAAATTGAATTTTCTTCTCCCATTTCACATGTATAAACCATAGTATTTCCATTTCCTGAAACAGCCGATTTGTGATTAATAGCAACAATATTTATTTCTTCCCCAAGGGTTTCCTTAGTAAAATCCAGTGGGATTTCCATTATTTTTTTTGCATTCTTACAAGCCATAATCTCCTGATCAACAAAATCGGAGTTAACCATTCCATTCTCTCCTGATAACAGTTCCTTGAATTTTGCATATGTTAAAATGGCCTTATCAAAATTATTATTTATCCGGAATGCATTACCAAGAGAAAAATAGGCATCCAATGGTGCTCTTGTTTCATTGAACCGTGTTGTTTTTGCTCCATATTCAGCATTTGCAGTAGCACTTTGAAGAAAAGGAATGGCTTTTGTCTTTTCATGAGGGATATGTAGATAACAATTACCTATCTTATATTGAATATTGGCATTTTCAGGCATTATCTGGTTTAGTACCATAAATATCTCATTAGCCTTTTCATATTCACCATATAAAAAGTGAGATTCGGCTTCAATAAAGAACTCTTTTAGCTCGGCCTTACTCTGTGCAAGTGACATGGAAATGCTAAGCAAGATGAAAATAACAAATAAGTAAAATATTTTTTTCATACCTGAATAATCTAAACAGAAACAAATATATTGTTTAAAACGATTATTTTATAATAAGTCCTCTATAATTTTGATGTATTTTTTAGGACTATTCTTCATATTTGAAGTAGTAATTTCCAGATTCGGTTCTATAAGTGAACTTGCCTTCAACTTTGTCAAAGTAAATTATCGCAATAACTTTGTTTGTAAATTTATCTATAATTCTGATATTGAAATTTTTATCTATTTTTAGAATTTTGCCATTCATATCAATAGGTCCGGAAAACTCACTTTCGGTTTTTTCTTCATCAGATATGATCATTATTCTGTATAGATCTTTATTGCCAAGCCCATCACGACTGATTTTTGATATATAACCAATGTATCCGGCTCCAACAGGATTGAAAAAAATATTATCACTGGTTGTATTTACCGGATATCCGATGTTTGTTGGATTGTCCCATTTACCGTTTTCTTTCAATTCCGAGTAGAATATATCAAAGCCGCCCATGTTATAGTGTCCCTCTGAACTAAAATAGAGTGTCTGTCCATCAGCAGCAAGGAAAGGAGTTTCTTCATTATAAATAGTATTTATTTTGGGGCCTAGGTTTTCAGCAGGTCCCCATTGTCCGTTATTCATTCTCTTTGAACTGTAGATATCCAGGCCCCCTAATCCTCCTCTTTGATTGCTGGTAAAATAGAGAGTATATCCATCAGAAGAAACAGAGGCATGAGTTTCAGCCTGGTTGGAATTTATGTTTTCACCCAGCAGTTCCATATTTGTCCACCATCCATCTTTAAACTTACTTATATATATATCCCTGTTGTTATTACTGCCTTTCACCAGAAACAGTTTTTTCCCATCGTAAGAAAGAGATGTTGGGACAGCATCACCATCCGAACCAACCTGTTGTGTAATATTTTCAGGATCAGTCCATTGTCCATTTATTTTTTTCGATTGATATATAGCTTTATAAAACTTCAAATCTGTCATGAATATAATAGTATTTTCATCCTGTGATAAAACAGGATTATAATTTGCTGAAGAATTATTTATTGGTTCTCCAAGGTTTATTTCTTTAATTTTAACGGGAATGTCCTGAATGATCTTTGCTTTTTCACATGAACTTATTTCATTCTCCACCAGACTCAGGTTATAATTATCTTCAAAATCAGACAGATTTCTAAAAGTGGTATATGCTTCCAGGGCTTTATCAAGTTGATTATTAATTCTGTAAGCTTTGCCCAAATAGAAAAATGAGTGCCATGGAGCTTGTTTTTCCTTTATCGACTTGCTTTTATATTTCAGGGTGGTGTTTTGTGAAGCTTCTTCAAGATAAGGAATTCCATTGTATTCTTCACCAGTTATATTCAGGTAACATAATCCTATTTTATATTTTATATTATCATTCATAAGATTTGTGCCTTCAAGCTGAAGAAAATTGAATAAGGCTTCAGAATAGTCCTCAGTCTGGAAAAAGAAATTACCATCATTGAGATACTCCTCCGGTGTATTTTCTAACTGTGAATATCCGGGGAGGCAGATGACAGCTATTATGAGTATAATAACCAGGCGTTTCATCGGTTAATTATTTTTATTCTTGATTACCTTTTTTACTGAATATCCACAATAATCGTATTAGACAATTTGCCTTTACTATTCAATTATATCAAAATTAAGAAATTGATTGGAAAAACAGAATAATACAAGAATTATCTAATCAAAAAAACGAGAAATTGGATAGAAAAAGGATTGTTTTGGTAAAGAAATTAATATAAAAAGCCTTTGTTATTTAATCTTCAGATCTTCAGGAACCTTATTAATATAATCAATAGAAACATTCTCGGGGATATTTAAAAAATTAAAACAAACACGCCTGTTGAATTTTCTGCCGGAGGGATTGTCAGCTCCATCAGGATTTTTATTAATTGCAACAGGGTGTATTTCGCCTTCCCATTTAATATCAAGTCGCTTAGAGTTAATTCCTTTCTTAATCAAGTAACTTTGAACAGACAAGGCACGTTTTTTTGATAGACTTAAATTATACTTATTACTGCCAATTTCATCAGTATGACCAATAATTATCAAATTAGCAGAGCTAACCCGGGTTAGGAGTTTATATACCAGGTCGAGTTGCCGGGTTACAGTTTTTGAGAGTCCATAATCATCAAATTGGAATAGAATACAATTAATCTCGAATGATTCCTGTTTCTTTTCTACCGTTATATCCGTTGTTATGGTGTCTTTAATAATAGCTTCCCTTGGGTTGGAGGCATTGAATTGTTCGATCTTAATAATACTCAAATCTTTTGTTTCATCGAAAATAGCGGTAGTATACCCGATTAGTTCATTCTCAGATGGACAGTAAAAGACATTATCTTTAGTTGTATTAATCGGATAACCAAGATTTTGAGGTGTGTGGAATTTTTTATTTCTGACACTGCTCTTAAAAACATCATATCTTCCCATGGTATTATGTCCTTCTGAACTGAAGTATAACATATCCCCATTGGGTGAGTAGAATGGTGTGTTTTCGTTATACGGTGTGTTTATCACGGACCCCACGTTTTGCGGATTACCCCAGCTTCCATCAGTTAAAGATGAAATATACAGATCATATCCTCCTATACTACTTCCACGGTTACTCGAGATTACCAGAAAGTGGCCATTGGGTGATTCACATGCGTGTATTTCATCATTCAATGTGTTTATTTGATCCAGAGAAATTATTTTAGACCATTCCCCTTCCGTAAAGCGACTATAGAATAGGTCATAGTCATTATTATTCACTTTTTTTGTTAAGTAAAGCACATCTCCGCTAAAAGAAAAAGAGGTAACCAGAAAGAAACCGTCAGATTCAAGTTCCATAGTAATATTTCTGGGTTCAAGCCAATTCCCATTCTGTTTTTCAGAGAAGAATATGGCTTTATAATATTTCCGATCGCTAATAAAAGCCATTTTTCCATTGTTACCTGAGAAGACGGGATTATAAATTCTAATCCCTGTTTTATTAAATGGCAAAAAGGTTTTATCAATATCCAATGGTTTGTTTATTAGTTTCAGTGCAGTAGAAATGCTATTAAGCTTTCTGTTTATTGTTTCCGGATCCTTACCGGCTGCAATAATATGAGATTTGTACTTTTTGTATTTTTCTGTGGCTTTGTCAAGCAAATTATTCATCTGGTATGCTTCACCAAGCAATAAAAGTACTTCATATGGGGCTTTAGTTTCAAGGTAGTTCTGTGATTTGAAATCAGGTGTAACTGATTTTTCAGCATCTTCGAGTAAGGGAATGGCATTACTTGATTTCCCAGGTATTTCAAGATATGTTCTGGCAAGTTTATATTTAATATGGGCAGTTTTTGTTCCTTTTTCTAATAAAGTTTCATAGTATGAAGCTGCTTTCCTGTAATTACCATTACGATATTCAAAATCAGCGCTATAAAAAATGTTTTCCTGTTCAACGTCTTCCTGTCCTGAAAGAAGAAAAAAAGGAATGAATAATAGAATGATATATACGATAATAAATCTCATTTCCTATTATAAGAAATAATAAGATAAGGTTTCAACAGTAAATCAAAGTATCTATTACTTTGAAGTCTTAAGTTTATCCGGGATAATAATTTTCTCTGGAATTATTAATTTATTATCAGACTGAAGAATAATCGGTACGGCTCTTCTGTTAAATTGTCTTCCTTTTGGTGAATCTGATCCATCAGGAAAATTATTAATTGCTATTGGATTATCCTCTCCTGCGTTTGTTGATTTCAATCTTTCTTTTTCAATTCCTTTAGAAACAAGCAAATTAACAATTTCTGCCGATCTGTTCTTGCCGAGTTTATTGTTATAATTACGATTACCAATAAAATCGGTATATCCTCTGATTTCAAGTATAATATCCTGATTTTCTGTAAGGACTTGG
>Ga0233415_10001254_pt1 | contig 11075 bp, 10 predicted proteins | sample Na_anoxic_12_MG_FD_188631 | JGI IMG/M metagenome (GOLD analysis project Ga0233415, IMG submission 188631) | Seawater microbial communities from Saanich Inlet, British Columbia, Canada - Na_anoxic_12_MG | ecosystem: Environmental > Aquatic > Marine > Inlet | place: Canada: British Columbia...
CACCAACCCAATCTTTTTAGTAAAAATAATTCATGTATTCATAAATACTATGTCTGTGTTCTTCTTTATATAAGCAAAGATCATGCAAAATCACCAAGTTATAGTAAAATAGTATAAATGTTATGAATTTTCAAACAGTTATACCTGTCATAGAGTAAGGACAGCTATGCTAATTAATTAAAAACTATCTGAAATTATGGGATAAATTACAGAAAAATTATGAAAAGATTTACATACTTCCAGGATAATACAAGGATATATAAATAAAGAAGGTGCTTAATAATATCATAGGATGCTTGATACATAACGATTCCGTGCTTCAATCTTCAATTATCGAAAATCGAAGATTTGCAACCGAAATCAAATGTTGTGATTTCTTGCCTTAGCACAATCTGAAGCCAATTCTTGTTCATTACATATACCATAAAATTGAAATAGGCAAACCCCGTGAAAAGGATTTGCCTTTTATAAAAATTACATGATAGTGAAATATAAATTACTGATTGCTTCTACAAATCTTCAGAGGTTTCATTTAATGTGACACCTTCAGAATCCATTTCTATATCTTGTCTAAGCTGACTTCCTATTTCACTCAATTGTGCATAAATATCAAAACAGTGGGTCATCATTTTTCTGTTATCTTCATGTAAATAATTTTTTGATTTCCTTTTTTCTTCTTCCGCAACTTTTTCTATTTCGTAAATGAGGTCTTTATACCACATTTTTGACATGGGTAATTTAATACTGTAATTCTCTCCTTCCTCATTCAGAGAAAAGTTAATTTCAACATATGGGTATTTTCCACTATAACCGATTTTCATTTCTGCCATGATGACTCTCCTTTATAATGGTTTATAATAAAATAGAAAATCAATAAACTGATTATTACATTGCATATGAAAGAAAAGGCTGTATAAAATAATGTCTTTTGTATGTCAATAAAAAAAGACACAATATATAGTGCTAAAACAAACGATATTTTTATTGAGATACTTAGCAAGGTAATTCTGAGGAACTGATGGATTTTGCCTCAATAATCGAGAAAAACGGAAATATAACAAGACATCGCGAATGAGACTGGTCTTTGGAAGATTATTGGTACATTATTTGGAAACACAATATGATTAGTGTATAAGTTAGGAGGTTGAGGGCTTCGTGCCTAAAGCTTCAATTCCCGAAAAGTGAAGATTTTCTGACCGAAATCAAACTTGTGTTTTCTTGCCAGCATGTCGGATATATTGAAAACGATCGAATTACAGATATCATCATTTAAGATTGTCAAGTCAAATTCGCAACCATCAATATATCCTAAAGCACTGGATTATTGACACACAAGCGGATCTCTTCTATAATTTTGAAATCAATAAGGGAATTATTATTGTTTCACAGTAAAAATTTTGAGGTAATTTTTCCCCCTATCAAACTCAGTGGGGCTTTAGGTGAGATGTAAGGAGGATCTATTATGGCGCTATATGAGTTCTGGACGCACGGTGTCAACGTTCAAATCGAATATCCCGACAATATTGTAGGGATGACTGGAGACGAGTGTGCAGAACCCCGCCGCTCAGGCTGGGGAACGCTGGTTCATCAAAAGGAAAACACCACTAACTGGTTCCACTTTGCGATTCCAACCCCTGCTTTAATTAATAATCAAGAAGCCACCTTAAGATTCATCCGGCTTCGGGCAGAAATCAATGAAACCGCACGAATTGACACAATCCACTTCCGCCATGACAACCGCGTAATTTTTTCCAAGGAAGTCAATTTCATGAACTGCAGTGTAGATGAAACGTTTCAAAGCTCGGGAACAATCATCCGGAGAGGTTTGGCCCTGTGTGTCCATATCAGTTTTTTGCCCGGTGATGCCAGAGGAATGGTTATATTTAAAGGCGCAGGGGGCTGCTTTGTTTTTGGTTAATGTTTAATTTTCATTTATTGAAAATGGGCAAGGTGTCAATATTTTATTTTAATTACAAATGGTTAAAATATTAAGACATATGACAAATTAACTGTTTGGGAGTTTGATTGAACCCGAATATGATTTTGTTCATAATTCCGATTTTTACTATTGATCAAAGCTTATAAGATGCGTAGACAACTGAGATTCATTCGTTATCTCAGATCTGGCATTCGTTGTGATACGTTGAGACTACCTCATAAAAATCCGGCTTGTCAAAACCTTTGATCGCTTGATAATATCTTAGCATTTCAACTGATTCAAAAACCTTTGTTATGTCTGACATTGCGGGATCATATACGAAGATGTCAGTCAAACGCCCAGATAATCCCTAAGTTTGTAAACGGCTTTTCGATGTTTTTTGGGGTCCATTTTTGAAATATTCAAGAGCTTCCATTTGACGGCAGGCAAGTCCTGGGGACGGTGATCCGGTATTTTCTATCAAACCTCCCGTTCGGGACGATCATTCGTTTTCCTTTGCCCAGATCAAGCCGCGAAACGTCCAGGTCTGATACCCATGGATGGCCATGCTTTTCCGCCATAAACATGAAAAGCCTCCTGACCTTGATGGACCGGCACATAACTAACAGTTTTCGGACTATTTCCGATCGGAGAGTAGCAAGGTTTTCTATTATCAGGAACGCTTCGTCAAAACCGATTTTTCCCGGCACCAGGTGAAGCATCTCCATGGCTGCCCTTTCGGGGGAAGATATCCTTATGGAAAAGTCCCTTTCCTTGAATTCGGATAGACCCTCCTGACTGTCCTCAGGGAAAAGATTGGTCCGGGTCATGACGATATCTACTCCTAAGCGCTCCCCTTTGAACCAGTTCGGCAGAACCTGACCTTGTTTTCCGTACAGAAATACCTTTCTTTTACCAGTGGGTAGGTAATGGGCGTACCCTTTTAGCTCAAGGGCAGTCTTCCCCCCGGGGTGTACGTTCAGGCCCAGTTGGGTTTGAAGGGCATAAAGGGCTCCGGGCCATTCCACTTTGTCTCCATAGAGGATATAGGCACCTCTTCCGAAGGGCTGAACCCAGCCGCTCTTTTTGTATTTCGTAAGGAGATCATGGCTGAAGCCCTCTGTGTTCAAGTAGGATGCGGTAGCGAGCGTCCCTCTCGGCCACTGACTGATAAGGCGGTTTATTTTTGATTTTGTTTCATTACGCATACTCATTAAACAACCATATTTTTAAACTAAAGTCAAGAAATAGTTTAGATATATTCCTGTTCCATGACTCAGAGTCATCAAATCATGGTAGTTTCTAAACCGGGAAAAGGGTGTTATGGGGAATATTGAGAGAAACCCTCAGGGGTGCAACCTATTTTAGGCTGCTTTTGTCTTGACAGGCGCCCTATTTCGAAATATACTCCGAAATAGTTGAGCTAAAATGGAACGGTATCCTAAAATGGAATTTATTAAAAGAGTCCTGAATATGGATCTGCCGCCAAGACAATCGGCATTTCTATGGGGACCTAGAAAAACCGGTAAGTCAACCTATTTAAAGGCGGTGTTTCCTCACAGTTTGATTTACGACTTTCTTCAGACAGACGTGTTTCTTGAGTTTTCAAAGAATCCGTCTTTGCTGCGCGAACGACTGCTTGCCAAGGATGATTCGGTTTTGAAATATCCGGTAATACTGGATGAGGTTCAGAAGGTTCCTCAAATTCTTGATGAAGTACACTGGTTGATCGAAAATAAGGGGTTGAGCTTTATTCTGTGTGGATCAAGTGCGCGCAAGCTGAAAAGAGGAAAAGCAAACTTACTGGGAGGTCGAGCATGGCGTTTTGAAATGTTTCCGCTTGTCTCGGCCGAGTTGGAGGACCTAAATCTTTTGAGAGCCCTGAACCACGGCATGATACCGGCTCATTATCTGCAAGAAAACTATCAAAAATCTTTAAGGGGCTATACGCAAGATTATCTGAAAGAAGAAGTTTTTAACGAAGGGTTGACCCGTAACATCCCAGCTTTCTCCAGATTTTTTGATGCTATGGGATATTCCCACGGCCAGCTAACCAATTACTCAAATATCGCGCGCGAGGTCGGAGTAGACTCCAAAACCGTTAAGGAATATTACCAGATTTTAGTAGATACGCTGTTGGGTACCATGTTAGAACCTTTCAAGAGAAGGCAGAGCCGGCAAGTTATCAGCAGGGCTCCCAAATTTTATTTGTTCGATGTGGGTGTTGCCGGTGCCATAACTAAGCAGCAATTAACCGCGGAAAAGGGCGAGTGGTTCGGGAAAGCATTTGAACATTTTATTTTGATGGAAATATTAGCTTATAATTCGTACAACGAAGTGGACTTTGATATCAATTTCTGGAGGACGAAATCAGGTCTTGAGGTCGATTTCATACTTGGTGGCGGCGAGGTGGCCATTGAAACAAAAGGCTCGTCTCAGGTACATAAAAGGGATTTGCGACCTTTGAATGCATTTATTGAGGAATATTCTCCCAGGAATGCTATTGTTGTCTGCAACGAAAGGGAAGAGAGAGTTTATCAAAATATTCGTATCCTGCCATGGAGAAAGTTCTTGCGATATTTATGGCAAGGAAAAATTATCCGCTGATTAAGCAACAGCTTTAAAGCGGCGATACAAAAATTGAAGTACGCTTTGAAAATGGGACTGTATGGCTTACCCAAAATTGATGGCGGAGTTGTTTCAGGTTGCTGTAAACACAATAAACTATAAGGATTTCAACCCCCCTTTTAAAATTTGTATGCAGGTTTTAGGTCTTATTTGGTTTCTGATTATTCGAGTAAGGTTCTATATGAGAAAATGTCGAATATCGGCCGGTGGGATGCCGATGACCTTGAAGGTTTCATTTCCTTTGGGGGTTACAACTCCAACTTCGACAGGTGTGATTTCCGGAGCCTTACTGTAGCCTGCACATATTGCCGCCGCCAGAATTATCATTTCTTTGCCGCCTCCATGCGGCATAAGAACTGTGGGGCCTGGAAAGTTTTTTACTTTAATTATGGTATCCACAGACGGGTCGTAATATTTTATTATTTTTTCATTATCCTTTAGGGTTCGTCCAACGATTATTTTAGTGTTTTCGTTCAGGCGAAGATGTCGTCCATGTTTTAGAAGATGAAGTTCTTCTTCCGAATAGGAATCCTGGTGGGCAAAAAGGTCCTTTAGCCGGGACGAATAGCCTTTGTCTGTCAGAAGGCAACCGCCCGCAGGAGAAGGATAGCTCCTAATTCCGAATTCTTCGGCAAGTTTTATCTGGGGCTTTCGCGATCTCCCTGAAATGTCCAGCAAAAGCTCCCTGTTTACCAGCCCTTCTTTTTCAGGTATGGTTACAGGCAGTCTTTTTGCACTTAAAGGGCGCAGTATGTAGCCATCAAACCCGGACTGTTTTTCCACATAACGAAGAGACTGCCGGTTCTGGGACATGGGGCGCTGGCCGAGGACCTCGCCGCTGAAAAGAAAATCGAATCCATTTTCATTCATTATTGCGCCGGCAAGCCTGAACATTAAAGAATGGCAGTCCATGCAAGGGTTCATATACTTTCCATAAATGCAGCGAGGACTTTTCATCATCTTCATATAAACCGGGGTTATATTCCTGACCAATAACGATATTCCTGTAAAGTTCGATGCCTGCATAGCCTTTTCAGATGAAAAGAACGGTGTTTCAAAAGTCACCCATTCAACTGCTATTCCCTGTTTTCGTAAAACCAGCGCTGAAAGCATACTGTCGAGGCCGCCCGAACAAAGGCCCAAAGCTCGCACTTTCTTTATAGATAAATTCATGATAAACAAAACTTCCTTTATTGATATATTGTAACACTTTAGCTTTTTGAAAATATTACCGCTTCAGGTATAATTAAATTTTTACTGAAAAAACTCGTGGATAACGGCTCGTAATGAAAGAACCCGCCCGGGCTATTAATAAAGGTTTTTGTTTTAATAGGATGATTCATCTTTAAATCAAATCGCTTATGGTTCTTTCATAACGATCCATAATCCACTCAAACAGTTTCCAGTACAAAATTTAATCATACCTGAAGCTCGTTTGAAATCGATTTGTTTCAAAGAACTAATGCGTTTTATTATTTATCTGGGGTTTAAAAATCTTCCCAAAGAGTAATGGGTTCAAAGGTGTTAATTCATGACGCAGATAAAAACCCGCGCCGCCAAAATCCGTAAAATACTAAAAACAACTTATCCTTATGTCAAGACTCAACTGCGTTACAGGAATCCTTTTGAATTACTTGTGGCAACAATACTGTCAGCTCAGTGCACAGACAAACAGGTCAACAGCGTAACAAAAGATTTATTCAACAAACTGAAAAATCCCTGCGATTTTGCAAACGCATCCAGTGAGACCATTGAAAAACTTATTCGACCTACAGGTTGTTTTCGCAACAAGGCAAAGAATATCAGAAAATGCTCTGTAAGTCTCATAGAAAAATACAAAGGTGAAGTGCCGCAAACATTGGATGAACTGGTTAAACTGCCCGGGGTGGGACGTAAAACCGCCAATGTGGTTCTCGGCGCTGCGTTCGGTATTCCGGGAATTGTTGTGGACACCCATGTGACAAGGATATCAAAAAGACTCGGGCTCACAAAAAACCATGATCCGGTAAAGATCGAGTTTGATTTAATGAAAAGCATTCCCAAAAATGAGTGGAATGACTTTTGTTTACAACTTATTTTCTTTGGAAGAGCTGTTTGCAAGGCGAGAAAGCCCGCTTGCTCCACATGCCCCCTTTGTGATTTGTGTGATTTTACTGATAAAACGTCATGACCTGCTTAAAATTTCTAAGTAAAATATATCTTCTGTTCACTCAATTATCAATTTGTCATTGGCTGCAAGCTCCAAACAGGCGTCTACCACCACGGGATCAAATAAAACCCCTCGATTTTTGCGGATTTCTGCCAGAGCTTCATCTAAACCGAGTGCCGCCCGGTAAGGTCGATGAGAGGACATGGCCTCAATCACATCTGCCACCGCCAGGATTCTTGCTTCCAAAAGAATTTCCTCCCCTTGAATTCCCAGAGGGTATCCGGATCCATCCATCCTTTCATGATGCTGCAAAACGATTTTGGCAACAGGCCATTGAAATTCTATGCCCTTTAAAATGTCATAGCCCACCCGACAATGATTTTTCATAATATTTCTTTCGTCTTTTGTTATCTTACCGGGTTTACTGAGAATTTCTGCCGGTACGGATATCTTGCCGATATCATGAAGCAGGCCTGCAATACGGAGCCCTTTAATCAGATCTGCAGAAAGGCCCATATGTTCTGCTATGGAACAGGCTATTTTGGTGACATTCTTTTGGTGACCGGAAGTATAAGGATCCCTGATTTCAGCCGTGGATGCCAATGCAGCGACGGTTTGTTCTTGAGCATTTTGTAATTTTTTGATATTTTTTTTAAGTTCTTTATCCGCCCGGTTTCTCTCGGCAAGAAGGACGCGCTCTTTGAGAACCCGCTTTAGTCTTAGCATTAACTCCTTGGAATTAATAGGTTTTTGAAAAAAGTCACTGGCACCGCTTTCGATAACTTTTTCATAATCAAAATCTTCCGCAAATCCGGTCATAACGATGACATCAGAATCATAATTTTCTTTGACTTTCTTGGTTAATTCAATTCCGCTTTGACCCGGCATTCTGATGTCTGTTATGATTGCATCAACTTTTTTTCTGTCGAGGGTCAGGATTTTTAAAGCTTCCTCTACATTTTTGGCAATCGTACATTTATAGCCGGCCCATTCTATATTTTGCTGAATCATATCCCTGATAAGTTCCTCGTCTTCTACAACCATAATATGAAAGTGCTCAGGGCTTTTTTCGTTGATATGGTTCATGTCTTTCTCCTATTTATGATCCAACAATTTCCGGATTTTTACCGCAACTTCTCTTACACGGACAGGTTTCATGACATATGCCCCGATACCCAGAGCCTTAGCATTGTCTTCCCCAATCGTCTCGCTGTATCCGGTGCTAAGAATAACCGGAATATCCGGGCGAATCAGTATTAGCTGCCTGGCCAGTTCCAAACCCGTCATTTCCGGCATGGTCTGGTCAGTGATAACCAGATCAAACTTTTTGGGTTGCTTGCGGAAAGTATCCAGAGCTTCAATGCTGCTGTTCCTTGAAATAACTTGATAGCCGAGTTTCTCAAGCATCAAATGCATCATTTCCACCACATCTTCTTCATCGTCGACCAGCAAAACAGATTCATTGCCATTAGGAATGTCTTGCTCCGTAGATATTGCCGGAGTTTCGTCAGGCCTGGTATCGATAAGAGGCAGATAAACTCTAACCGTTGTTCCCTTCTTAGGATCACTGCCAACGCTGATATTCCCCTGACAGCTTTCAAGAATCTCACATGCACCGGTTAAATCTATAGCGGTTACTTCACCATGGCCCGTATGGCTCACGGTAAGTTGCAAATAGGATCCTTGTTTCAGGTCGGTTTTTGAAGATAAATCATCGGAGTCTATATCCACCTCTGACAGCGCCACTTCCAGCACACCGCCTTTCTCTTTCATGGCATGATGTGCGTTGGAGCAAAGATCCATTATTAATTGTTGCATCTCGGAGGGGCTGGCTAAAACAGCACCACATGCATTATCTATGTTTTGACGAATATCAATGGTTGCCGGAAACGATGCCCTCGTCAGTTTGAGGGTTTCTTTTATGATGTATTGGACTTTCAGAGGCTTCTTTTCCTGATCGTCCTGCCGTCTGTAGTCGAGAATCTGCTGAACAAGATATTTAGCGCGGCCGGCCGCTTTGAGAATTTTATTAAGGTTGTTTTTGACCTTGCTATCTTCAGGCACGTCGTACATGCTCATCTCGGCGTACCCGATTATCGGGAAAAGAATGTTGTTGAACTCGTGCACAATACCACCCACCAGAGTTCCAATTACCTCCATCTTCCGAGCTTTTTGAAGCGTATCGTTAAGTAGGATTTTTTCTTTTTCTGTTTTATCGATTCGTAATGCCATATTGATCTGAGCAGTTAACTCAACTTCGTCGAAGGGTTTGTTTAAGAAAGTATCAGCTCCGGCTTCTAATCCTTTAACACGACTTATGGAATCCGATTTGACCTCCGTGATCATAATGATCGGAATATGTTTAGTCTTTTCATCAGATTTCAGTCTGTTACAGACCTCATATCCGTCCACTTCCGGCATTTCAATATCTATCAAAATAGTACTGGGGGGCTCAGTCTTTGCTTTTTCTATCCCTTTGAGCCCTGATTGGGCAGTTATCACAAGACAGTTAGAAACCAAATCGTTTAATAAGGCGGAAATAGTAGTCAGATCCTCCTCTTTATTGCTGATTACCAGTATTTTTGTCATAATTTTACATCTCAAAATTTTAATAATTTTAGTGATATTTGTAAGCGTTCACGGGTTCACCGTTCAGGGTTATCTTTTTCCGAGACCTGTGGCCGAAACAAGTTCTCCCACAAAGCTCCCGACCACGACTTTACTTTTTATTTTAACGGGCATTCGCTGTTTGTCTGCTGTAACCCATACCTGAATCTTAGCATTCTTGCTTTTCTCAAATACTCCGCCCACATGTTTTATCTCGGGTTCTATAAGATAGGTATCATATGTACCTATTGCCAATTTAAGCGTTTCTTTTTTTATAACAAATGCTTTGCCGATTATACATTTTTTTCCATCAGATACAGGGCGTTCAATGACCAACTTTTTTTTGAGATCAAAAAGACGTATGTAATAAAAAGCAGATAACGGATCGAAAGATCCTGTTAATAAATCAATCGGTTCTCGGGCATTTTCCGGAGTGGAATATCGAGCTTTGTTGTTATCCCAATCAAAATCCACAACCACATCTCTTTGGGTTTTTCCTTCGCGTTGTTTTTTTTTATACAGGATTGTGTGAGTCATTTCAATATCTGTATAGGCATCGATTCGATCCCGAACTTTATAAAAACAATCGATAAATGAATTGGATCTGGCCGTCATCACAAAATGGTATGCTTTAACACCATTTATGGTTTTTATCGGGAGGATCTCCAGAACGCCTTCCCCGGCCGGTACAAAAGTCCATTTAAGCTGAAAAGTCAGTTTTTCACCCGGATAAAAAGGAAAATCTTTTTCAGCCGCTTTCGTGTTTCCGCTTAAGATGAAAATCGTTACAATTGCTGTAACAATCAATGTGATACGCAACAAAACTGTTGTGTTTGACTTATAAGTATCTGGAAATACTATTTTCATCAGATCAATCTCAGAGACAGGCGGCCTATAACAAATGTGCAAACTCGGTATTAATAACATCAAACAGCTCTTCACCGATGGCAAGCCCTATGTCAATAAACTGTAGACCGTATTTTTTTCCGGTACCCGTACGGAATGTGTGCTTTATTTTAGCAATTTTTTTCATTCCGCCGGGATAAAGTTCCATAAATTTAACAACAGGAATTTTAAAAAATGACGCCATTGTCCACACGGTATCGCTAAAATTGTCAGGCCCCCACCGAAATTTGTCGGCATCATAAAGGCAGTCGGAAACAAGTGAACCTTCCAGGGTGTTTGCCTTTACAGTATTTTTGAAGGCTTCATGGTTTCGAATGGCCAGGCAAATGTCCTCGATTTCCTCAGGTTCAAATGGATATTTTCTCAGAACTTTTTTGGCATAGGCAGCTCCATTGACAGCGTGATTTTCTTCATTTCGCTTGATATCGTGGAGAAGAGCAGCGCATTGGACAATAATGACTCTGCGATTTATAAAGTCATTGGAAGACCCGGCAAGATTGTTCTCAATGATCATCAAGGCACCGGCATCCATGGCCACCTTTACAGCGTGCTCAAGGCCATGTCCAAAGTCATCTTTTAACTGCCCGGCAACAAACGCTCGTAATTGGACGGTGAAAGGATTTGTTTCAAAATATTGACGGGACAATTCATTTGATAGAAAATGATCTTGATAAAAGTCAGGGGAAGGATAACGGGAAACAATCTGGAGGGCTCTTTTACGAATACGAGCATATATAAGTTTCATATTTTCCGATAAAATTTAATAGAATTCAATCAAAAAATTATTTTGTTAGTGATCTTAACAAGTTAGTTCGCTTCGCTACAAAAAGACTACGCCTCAATAAATTTTGGGAAATTTTCATTAAA